>Ga0315907_10000007_pt1 | contig 311818 bp, 405 predicted proteins | sample LakEriMetagenome_3_FD_203525 | JGI IMG/M metagenome (GOLD analysis project Ga0315907, IMG submission 203525) | Freshwater fungal communities from buoy surface, Lake Erie, Ohio, United States - Buoy 12 MA123 | ecosystem: Environmental > Aquatic > Freshwater > Lake > Lake biofilm | place: USA...
GTTTTGATGCTTTACCCTCCATCATTTCGGCAATATTTATTTTTGTTGTTGACGTATCATTTAAACCCATTTTGTCTAACAACTCTCCCCACTTTTTCAGTGTTTCTTCCTTATTATTTTTCATCTTATTATCTGTTGTTTTCAATTAACATTACTATACATAAGAATAAAGCTCCACCGCACATTGATATTGCAATCCATTCCATATCAAATTCTTTTAAGTATTAAACATCCATCAACATCAAGTTTTGGGACTGATTTATATGTTGTTATTTTATTTCCACTCCCTTTTACACCTTTTACAGCACCAATTATTTTAGTTTCATCTATAACTTTTTTCATCACAATCTCAACATCCCATTCAGTTTGTTGTAGTGATGCTGGTTTTAAATCTATTTGATATGATTCTCTATGTTTTTTAAGTTCATCTTCTCGTTTTAAACCAAAATTAGTGGTGTGACATATAACCTGTGACATAACGCCAGCGTCCCACCCTAACATAACATCCCCCTCACTAAACCTATTATCACCCATCAACTCAAGTGCTTTTTGGAAACCATATAAAACACCTCTTTTAAATGATTTTGGATTTAATGTTGCATATTGCCCTGTTAATTCTTCAGCCAACTCATCCAAATCATAACCATTCTCAATGACTTGGCAGTTTTTAATAGATAATGATAATCCTTCTTTATTCAATGATGTTGACGCGATAACAACCCCCTTGTCATCTTCAAGGATATAGTTTACTTCTGTTTTAATCAATTTTGCTTTCATCAATCAATCATTTTATAAGTTGTGGATTTAACTTCTTCACCCTTTCTTTTTTCAACCAGTTTTTTGTATTCTTCAATTTTTTCCAAAGCAAGAGATTCACTACTAAATGAACCACAAAATAAATTATCCCATCTTATTTCTTGTCGTTTAATCCATCCACCTGAAATGTGTAAATAACCTTTCTGTGGTATATATCGTTTCTCTCCATTGTTTCTTTCTTCAATCTTAATTCTATACATAACCTTTTTTATTTGTGAATTACATAATTAGGTTCTTCAGTACTTTGGAATCTATATATTGGTTGATCATACGCACCTATTTTTACAGTACTAACTTGTTCGTACCACTCACTAAATGGACGAGCGTATTGTGATCCAAATGATAATGAACGATACACAACAAGTGGTTCATTTGTCTCCGTGTGATTACACATACAAATGACTTCATATTGTCCACCTTTGTAATGTTGGTATTTTTCTCCTGGTTTTGGGTATTTTGTTGTCATTGTTAAAATATATTAAGAGTTTTTCCATTCTTTCCAAGTATCAAAATCCTTAAGGGATTCCAATCTTTCTTTTTCCATTTCTTTTGCTCTAGTTCCAATTCTATAAACATCATCTTCAATAGTGTCTTCATTTAATGTTCCTGTCATATATTGAATCATTAATTTCATTGCCTCGTCTATCAACCATTCTACTGGTGATTGTATATTATTGTTCTCCATAATGATCCAATTGTTCTTCGTTGAAGATGTGTAATAATCCGTAATCATCCATTTCACCTACAACACGGATATCACCTTTGATTGTCTCAAATACCCCAATTATTGTACAGGGGAATTTATAACCTTTTGGTTTCCACGCCTTGTCTCCTACCTTAAATTTTGTTTCTCTCATAATTCTTTTTTCTAATAATAAGAAATTAATATGAAATAAAAAACCCCTCCGATTAAGGAAGGGTTAAGTATTTTGAATCTTTTTTATTTTGTTAATTCAATTTCTTCGTAAAGATTATTGTTTTCTGCGGAATTTACTCCATAATATTCTAACACCACATTACAACCACATTCAGAGTTAAACCTTGAGGTATCGGTGATTAAAATTTTATCACCACTAACCTTATGTGTTACAAAGTCACCTGGACTAAATTTAAACTTTCGTTTGTAATATTCTTCATCACTACAACCACATCCTGTTAGAAATAGGATGGTAACAACTATTATCACCATCCCAAATAATCCCTTAACCATTATTTATTCAAGTTTAAGAACATTCCTGAATTACCTGCCACCGTTGTTGGTAACTTCCCATCCCACGAATTTGCTTTCAAATATTCAATATACAACGGTGTTAACCTATCTTGTTTAATCTTGATTGCAAGTGCTGCGGCATTGGCATTAATAACTGTCTCAGCAGAATCCGCTCTTGCCACCGCAACCTTTCTTTTACCTTCCGCGATTGCTGCGATTGCCTGTTGTTCTGACGCTTCAGCCTGTTGTATCGCCTTTGTCTTTGCGATAATTGATTCTTGTAACGCTTCAGGTGGTGTAATATTCGTTCTCAACTGTGAAACATCAAACCATTTTGTCAATCGTTTATTACATTCCGCCACGATTGCCGCCTCAAATTGTTGACGATTACTAAAGATACTATCAACTTCCCATTTATTTGCTTCATCATTAACTGCTCCAACGATTGCATTTTTCAACCATCCTTGTTCAATATCTTTAACCTCAAGACGAAGATTAACGAACATATCACCAATCGCATCAGGTTTTAATGAGTAGTTAAATGATGGTTTAATTGTTGCTGAGAATCCACCTTTTGTAATTACCACCTGATCATCATACTCAATATGTTGTTGGTAAGTTGGGAACTCAAGAACTTGTTTAAACCAAGTATTATACATAACCCACCCTGTTGTATATTGGTAATTTTGTACACCTCTGTTGTCACCAGTTAAGTTTACAATAATACCCTTATGTCCCGCATCAATTCTTTCAACCGCAAATGGTTGGAATAACGATACAAGAGTTCCAAAGACAAAAATACCAAGTGGTTTAAATAACCACGCCGCATTAAACTTTTCTCTATTATCTCCCCATCTGTCTGTACTTGTTACATACATATTACCTCTTGTTTTCATTGCGAATACTACCGCCGCAATCAAACACACTACAAAAATTACTGTACTAATCATTTTTCTTCTTTCTTATTGTTTGTTAAAATTTTTATTGTTTCGTTTCCCATTATTCCAAAGATCCCTACCATACCAACGAAACCTAAAAGTTGGAGGAACCCGTTAACATTTCTACTTACGACATACTCACCGTAAAGTGATGCGATGACAATAAATGTCAACCACATCAAAAATAATTTAAAATATTTCATACTGATTTTTTTATATTGATTACAATACTACTAAAAAAATTTGAATTATCCAAATGTTTGGATCTTTGCATTCACCTCAACTAAATCCGTCCAAGTACCTAAGTATGTTACCGCCCTTACTTTTCTATTATCAATCCAAACATATTCTTGATTATCACTAATTCTTGGTTTGTCCATAATTAATTGATGAAATTTGAATCCATGTTCCCAAAGCCATTTTAATGTAACCACTCTATCCTTTTCCTCCCTTGCGGTAAAAAAAGTAATGGTGTGTCCTTCTTCCGCCCATTTATTAATCTGTTCCAATGATCCCTGAATAACTTTTGCAGTTGGGTATAGGTGAGAGTCCTCGTTCTTAATGTCATCACAAATTGTTCCATCAATGTCAATCAAGAATATTTTTGATTTAGGTTTGTTTGGTATGTTTATTTTCCCAACAAACTTATGATACCCTTTTTGAGTTTTTTCATCATAGTAACAAACAGGTATTACATCAAAATCTACTTCCATTAACTTGGGTGGATTTGTTTCTTTAACCCATTCTTTACTTTCATCAGATAAACTAAATGATTGTCCATTAACATCCCACTCTTTTGTTGTCTTTAACCACCACCCACCTGGTGATGTATATCCGTTATCTTCAAATGGTTCGTAATATTTTAAATAACCTTTCATATTAATCCTAACTCCTTTCTATACTTTTTCATTTTATCTCTTGCAATTTGAAACTCGTCATTATCACAAGCCTTATGTCCTTTCATAATTGCCTCCAATATTTTTGACTCATTATCACAGATATAAGAAATTTTTTCAACATTACTTAACCCATCATCCAAAGTTTCATCAAACCAATACTTAACATTTTCTACTTTATTACCGTTAAGTTTTTCAAGTAATTCAAGTACTTCTGAATATGTAAAATTATCCTTAATCACAATTAATAATAAATGTATTTATCATGATCCCTATCTTCTTCTTTTTCTTTAATTGGTTTTTTAACGCTTTCAATCACAATTTTAATTGTCTCTGGAAATAGTTGATTCATTCCCACACCAAAACAAACTTCAATGACATTTTTTTCCTTCATAACTGTTTAATGTTTTTAGATTCCATTTTATTTCATATTCTTTTTTTTTATATGTTCCCATATATGTTGGGACGATAATAGTATCTTTAATATCTAAACAGAAGGTGTCTGCGGGTATTTCCAAACAAAGCCAACCATCACTACTATGGTAGTGCCAATGATCGGGTTGTTGTACTAATGTATCAGACCATTCAACAGGATACTTTTCAAGATAATAAACATCAACATATGTTGTTCTACACCCAATAAGAATAGAGATTAATCCAACAATAAACAATAGTTTTTTCATTATTTAATTATCGCTTTTTCCAATGTGTTAATTAATACCTGAACTTTTTCCATCTTATAAAATCTAATAGATGGATCAGTATTAAATATTTCAACATACCATTCTTCACCTACCAATTCTCCTTTGGATGGTGTAATAAGTGTTAATCCATTTACCACATCATACGCATAGTAATAATCAGGATTTTCTTGTCCTTCAAAATCAATAATTTCTTCACTTTTAAACCCTAAAAGTATTAGTTCTCTCTCAGTCATTTTTTCTAAGTTTTTTTTTAATTCGTTTAATAATTATTCCTTTAATGTAATGATCCAATTCAAACATATAAGGAATGTGCATTCTCATCCAATCCCAAAGTCTTAACATTTTTCTTCAATTTTAATTCTGTCGTGTTTATTTTTAAATTGATATAATATCCTTACCAAATCTTCAATAGAATCAAATGCCCATCTTTGAGTTTCAATAACAAAGAAGTCTCCACCACCACCATTCTGTGTTTTAACTGTAATGAATTGATATTCATTTGAACAACAATCGTTGTCCTGAGTAAATGTGATTTTAAATTCTTGATCAATAATAGAAGGTTTATCTGACATCATTCATAATTTTATCTGTGAATACATTTTCATTAACATCGTGTTTACCAAGGTTATAAGAAACATAAGTCTTGTCCTCATAATAAACACGAATCATAAGGAACCCTAATTCTGAAATATACACTGTTTCAATTTCACCAACACCCTTTGGTGTGTTAATCTTTGGATTCTTCATTTCACAAATATAATAAAAATTTTTAATTCTCAAACATATCTTCACACCAAATTGGTGTTTTTTCTCCAACATAGGATCCACTAACATTAAAACTGAAATGTTCTAAGGCATCTTCCAAAGTCATATCTTCTTCGGTGATTAAGATTTCAATACATTTTCTCACAGAATAAATTAATCTCATTGATTTTTCATCAATTCCAATTACCGCATCGTCAAATCCATCCGCCTTCAGGATTTCCTCATCTTGATAATACTCCACAATTTCTTCTAACATAATACTTAATCTTTACAACAAACATCAAAAATTATTTGTGCGGTAATAACTATAATGGTTAAACCAATTACAGATAAATGCATAACTTGTTCAATAATACTTAACATACTTCTTTATATTACTATTTTATTATCAACTAAAATAGGTTGTGGTAATCCATCTCCCCATCCAACATTTTCAAATGCTTTCGGGTTAGTGAATTCATCTTCCATCTCCAATTCAAACTCTCCACCACTACTTAGTATCTCTGTTAATTTTTTTAATGAATTCTCATCATTAGGTACTTGATTAGGTGTTGCCATTATTTTTAGACATTCACTTAATTCTTTTCTTGTCTCACCACCAACACAAGTTTTAATCTCATTGTTTGGGGTTAGATATAAATCATTTTTCATTATTGGTTGTTTTGCAACCACATACGGTAACTCATTTGGATCAACCAATACCAACTTTACACTTTTTCTCATTTTTCCACTTTTTTATAGATGTATTTCCAATTATAATTTCCACATTGTCCACAAGAATCTCCTTCATCAGATTCTTCCGTATCGTATTCGTATTTTTCAGAAGTAGTAACAACCATTTCAGCAATCTGATACCAATCATTCATACCGAGTTTATCCTTTAATGATTTTAATTCATCAATTAATTCGTCCTGTAAGTCAGTAATCATTTCAGGTTTCCTGTTATCATATTCGTGCATGAATAAAGACTCATCATCCACCATAACATCAGGTCCAAAACAACCCTCACTAATTTCAATTTTTTTCATAACCCTAATCTATGATTTCTGTTCATTTCTAAAATAAACTTTTTTAGACTTTCAACTATTATATCGGCATCCATTTTTTTATACAAATCAGGATATCTTTCCACAAGTAATTTATTTTCTTCAAGTTCATTACAACTGGTAAGTATATCCTCTAACATTGATTTGAAGATGTGTTCTTTATCTTTCTCCATATTTTTTTCAAATATCATACCCTCAAGTTCTTGAGTATAATCAATTAACTCTTCAACAGGATGTAAATCTATTAGATGTTCATTACCTTTAAATATTTCATATATACTCTTCATAGTGTTTATTACATAATGTTCTATACCAACCAATATCTGTTCTCATATTACCCTTTTCACCACAGGTTTCACAGATTTCATAACTATCTTTTTCAGCTTTAACAATTCTTTCATAAATCTCGTTAGAACCTTCATTAATATAAAATCTAAGACCACCAAATTTTTCTTTAACTTGACAAGTTTGTTTGTTCCACCCAAGTTTAATTAAATCCTCAATTAATTCTTTAATTAATGGGTACCAACCACTATCAACACCAAAGAATCCACATTTTGTAATCGGTGGTCTGTCTGTGTAATACCCATTCTCAAGTCCGCCTATGGACTCAAGGTATTTATTCATTTCTTCTTTAGTCATATCAATATTTTTTACAATTCCCAAATATCTTTTTTTCTTTTTTTGGTAAACTTAAATGAAAACCATAAAATAACTTTTTGAATTCCTCTTTTAAATGTTTTCATCTCTTTATATTTTGATTTTGGGAATCTCCCGTGATTCCCCATACTATCATAATCAGCACACCCAACTATATCCTTCATTTTATTAATCTTTCAAATATTTTAATATCTTTTCTTTAACCCCAGATTGTTTAATACCTTCGTTTGATTTTGGTGTCAATACAAAATTATCTATCGCCCACTCATCTTTCCAGGGTTCACCAATTTTACCCATATTCAAGTCATCAATAGAGACCCAATGAGTTACTTCAGGGTGATCATGAAGATATTGTCTAATTTCAATTGTTCGTGTTTGTTCTAAATCCCATCGTGGGGACCAAATAAATAAATTACCATGAACTGTACACGTACCTATGTTTGGTGTTAATGATATTGGTTTTTTACTTATTCCGTGTAACTCATAGTACTCACCAAGTTCTTCTAGTGTAGCGTGTAGTTTCCAATCTGAAGATACCACAATCTCAGCTCCTGTTTCTTCAAGAATTTCATTAAGAACTTTAACCGACTTAGTGTCAAAATCATCAAAACGAAAAGATACTGGAGCGTCTTTTTTTTCCTTACTACTATCAGGGTTTTCACTACGATAGTTTGCCCATTTTTTCGTTCGTCCTCCCCAATTATTGGAAAGACAAATAACTCCATCGTGATCCAAAAATATAACTTTCATTACCCCTCAATTTTGTTTATGAATGATTGTCGTTTGGATGTTACCATTGCCTCAAGTGGCCAAATAACACTATACTGATAATCTCCCCAATACTTGTCAGGAGTGTCTCTCCTTAGTTGATCATTAAAATTTCTAATCAATTTTTTGGCAGTAAAAGTTTGTTGGTATGTCTCACAAGAGTCAATAACCTTTTCAATCCATTTTGCAACATCTCCGTAGTGATTACTTCTTTTTTCCATATTCTTTAATTATTTTTTCAATTTCTTCCATTGTGAACCATATCTTATGTTCACTTTCGTGTACCTCACGAAAATACTCAATTAATTCTTCAACATTCATTACATATTTTTTTTGTGTTTAAAAAAATACGCAATTAATAAAACTAATGATGTATATAATACAAACAACAATAATCCCATATCACAAATATAATAATTTTTTTTATATAAAACAAACCCCCAACTTACATTGGGGGTTTTATATAGTTTGTTTCAAAGATTAAAATAGGTCAAAAAAAGAGTTTTAAGCTTTAATAAAATGCAGGTTGAGTATTTGAATGTTCAATTTTAGTGGACTATTTCTATATCATAATCAATTATCAAATCAGCCGATCGTATAGTTAGAAAAACCAATACTTTTAACCTTATCCCCAAACCATATTAAATCTCAGTGGTTGCATTGAAAATATCCAACTTATCTTGGATGTTCTCAATTCTATCCTCCATTGACTTAACCATTTCATTTCTTGTTACCAATGAAATTTCAGATGTCATCACCAATTCACTCTCCATTCGGTATCTATCTTTGTTTGATTTACCTTCGGTACAATCCATTTTCTTAAGAGCCTGAATCATTGACTTCAATTCTGACATATAAAAAATGTCCCCCAACACCGGAGTGTTTGCCTTATGGATTTTAGATTTTAATTCAGCCAACTCTAAAGTGTCTTTACTGATTTGGTTGAATAATACTTCCGTGCTATATGGTCGTTGGTTACCTACTTCAACAGAGTTGTACTGTTGCATTAATTTTGTATTCTCACCAATACTTTTGACGAGTTTATTTTTTGCTTTTAACGCTTGTTTAATTGTCATAACTTTATTTTTTATAAGTGAAAGTTTAGGTTTTTTATTTTATTGTGTCAATAGTAAACTAAAATTTTATTTTTAAATAAGATGTTCATTCCCATTCAATATGTTAACAATCTTTCTTGCCAAAGTATGTTCTTCAGTATGGTAAAAAGTATCATTATTGTTTCGTAGATATCTTCTACTCCAATATTTAATAAACAAAAGATCCACTTTTTTTTCAATTATGAATCTTTTGTTTCGTTCATCAAGAACCATCCTATATTTTCTTTTACCCAATCTCACTTTGCAAATATAGTAAAAGACTTTAATTAAAACAAATTTATTTATGGTAAATCGTCAAAATCTCTTAAAATTGCAGGATAATTTCTCATTGGTATAGTCATCGGTACTAACCTTGGTGCCATTCTTGGTACCAATCTTGGCTCTTCCATCATCATATCCTCAACAGGAATTGGAAGTTCATCCATAGTTTGTTCGGTTAGTTCTATAATTTCGTCTTTCCCATTGAAATAATGTTTACGACTCTTAATTTTTTCTTCAGGTGAGAACAAGTCATAATTAGTATGATTAGTTTTAACATCCAACCACTCAAAAAGTTTTTTAATCAATTCATTAGGTAAACCAGTTTCAAATGAATCAATATGATTATCAACTTCATCATATATACCAATTTTAACCTCATTATTACTATGAATACCAAACTTTCTGTTTGTCTTTTTATTTATTACATAAATCAAAACTCCTTGTGCCGAATATCTATAGAAGTACTCACCATCGTTCTTCATTGATGTACACCACTTTGTTCCAAACCCATATGTAATCGCAGCATCGTGAGTTAATGGTTTAAAGAATAACCATTCATCGTCGTCGTGAACAATCATAATATCCTTTTTGGATTTTTTCAACATCTCTTTAGTTGCTGCCTTTCCAACTTCCCTAATTATGTCGTTGAAATCTTTATATGTTGATATGTCCGTATTTTCCACCAATCCTCTTTCAAGATATTCTGTAAATAGGGGAAGTTTATCCAAATTTTCCACATTGAAATAATTTACACACAACCAATTCAAAAGTGTCATTTTTGAATCGGGTAATTCTTTAATTATTTTTACTGTTGGTGAGTCATTTTCATTCCCGCCCCAATACATATCATTTTTACGAATTTCAATACCATCTTTTAACATCTTAATTAATAAAGGTGTTAACTTTTTTGTTTTAGTCGGATCCAATTTGGAAATCAAATCAATTAAATTGATATTCAAATCAGGATTCTGTTCTTTTAAATGTTTTAGTCCCATAATTTTATCTTAATACAATTGGATGAATAATAAAAAATATTTCTTCTGTTCTACCATCAACCTTAACAACTCTATCGTTTTTCAACTCAAGATCTGAAGTCCCATATTCTTCTTTAAGTCGATTCATCTGAGATTTGAGTTCTTTTTTTGCATCATTTTCAAATTTAAAATAACCCACATATGAATCACATCCGTGTCCTTTTTCATACACACCAAAAATAATTTGTCTTGTTTCTATTCTATTTTTCATTTCTTCTTTCTCTTTTTACTATTGATAAAACCTCACTTAAATCCCAATATGTACTTTTTATTCCACCTCTATCATCAAGGAATATGTTTGCATATATCTTACCATTCATCCCATATGGTTTATCCCACTCAGGATGCATTTGATTTACCCCATGAACTTCAATACCCAACTTTTCAACTTGTTCTTTTGCGGTTTCCAATTGTCGTTCACTTCTTGCAGTATTAATTAAAAATATAATACCTTCTTTTTGACATTCCAAAATCAAGTCAACAACTTTTTGACAATGTTCTTTTAATTCTTCATTATATGGAATTATTGTGTCATCAAGATCACAACCAATAATCAATTTACCATTTTTTAACCATTCAGTTGCAAGTCGGTTAATGAAGAAATTTGCGTGATGTCTCATATTAAAATCTACTTGAAAGTTTTTTAATTAATTCTTCTTCTTCGTTTGTTAGTAGGTAATAATTGTTCCATAGTTTTGTGAGGTTATCTCTTAATTCTTTTTCTCCTTGAGATTCTATATCACCTCTAACAACTTTTCTTATTTCAGGATTTGGGTGTGATTCTAATATGCCGTCATCGTGTAACCACTGAGCCATAGTTCTTTTGTCACTTCTATCCATCTCATCGTAGACATCATCAAGGTCCACATAAACTCTAACACTACTCATAATTTCTTTTTTTAATTATATGAAAAAATGATGACTCCATCAATGGGAGTCACCAACATTATTTTTCTCCCCATATATTAAATAATCAGGATTGATAACCTTTGCAACTTTATGACGATCACCAGTCACAGATTTAACAACGATACCTTCGTGAGGAACTTTGGTTCCTTTTATAAAATTACCGAAGACATATTTATCTTGTTCTTCTTTACTCCAAGTTCCTTCATATAATACTTCAACTTGTGGGAGTTCCAAACAATCAAAATGAACGGTTTCTTCAAGGTGTGGTTGATAAACACCATCAACTTCAACATCAAAACCAACAAACTTTATTTCCTCCAAACCATATTCATAGTTTTTTTGGATTCCTTTACCATAGATTTCCCCATAGATAGTAAGTCCTTGTTCCAAAGATTCAGGGTAATATGTATCCTTAACATGATCCCAAAGTTTTTTTCGTATGTCATATTTGTTGGCAACTTCTCTCCACACATCAGTATCGTAGAATCCTTGAGAATCAGATCCTTTCTCCACATTATGAGAACCATACACATATTCAAACTCAACCCACTCATTACCGAAGAACTTTTTCACTCTATCCCACAAAGAAAGTTTTTTCTTTCTAACTATTCCAAATCTGGCATTAGTTCCGTGTATTTTACGGGTGATAACAACCTCATCTTCTTCGGTGAACATATCAGGAACATTCTTCATGTTTGGGAATTTGTGATAGATATGGAAGTTTGGATTTTGGTGGTATCTAACTTTCTTACCTCCACCCAAAGTAACCATTTTAACCGGTGGTTCGTATTTGGTTATTCCAAGTATTTCCATCATATCATCACCTTCATTAACATTGTTCACCAATGATTTTGGTGCCAAGTACTTGAATGGTATTAACAAACATTCGGAATAAAATCCACGAAGTTTTACGGTTCTAACTCGTTGTCCTTTACGAAGGTAGTTAGTCACTTCCATCAAGTCAGACAATGCTTGTGGTATTACCGCATCAGTGGTTGCAACAACAACTTTATCTCCTTCTTGGTATTCACCTTTTTTGGTTATCGCCTGCCATCCACCAACAAGTACAAGTTCTATGTTGTCAGCATTTGGTATTTCAACTACTGAACCTATTTTTCCAACATATGCTACGCTATTTTGATTTTCCATTATTTTCTATTAACATAATTTGTTATTAATTTATCCACATATGGTCTCAACATTACACCCATACAAATTCCTCCTACAAGATACACTATCATATTTTCTTTTTTTACAATTTTTCAAATTCTTCTTTTACCAAATCTATTTCTTCATTCAACCTCTCAAGTTCTTTGGTTATCATTTCTTTAATAATCTCTTTGTTATAGAAACTAACCTCACCTTTTCCGTTGAAACCTCCAGAGTGTGTAAATCCAATCGTGACACTCAAACCACAAGATTTAAGCGCAGATTCTAATTTATACTTCTGTCTTTCCAATCTATCAAGATCTTCTTTAACTTTTTTTGCTTGTTCAAATTTTTCTACTTCCATTTTGACAAATATATTAATAATTTTTTTATACCACAACACTACCCCAAACTTTCAGGATAATACAATAATGTTGGGTTTTTTTTAGCGATGTCTATATCAGGAAATCTCTCCTTGAAAGTCTTAACATCAAACTTACCAGTTATCAAATGCCACCCATTCTTTGTTGGTATAACCGCTTCAATTTTTTTACCTTCAGGTTTAAGATAATTAATAAATTGTGATAGTTCAGTAACGGCATGAAAATCGGTTACGTCAATATCCACAATCCACCGTTTCTCTTGAGTTTTAATTTGCCCAACAACTGAATCAAATAAACCTTTTTGGTTTGATACACCGTCTCTAATCCGTTCGGCAAGTATTGCCAACATATTTAATGACACATCTTTGTGGTTTTGTTTTTGGACATGGATATATGCACGAGCCTTAAACATTTCACAAAGTTGTTTAATCTCATCATATCTTTTTTCCAAATATGGGATGGACTCAATACAATAAGTTTTAATTGTTCTTACTGATTGGTGATTATCCCTTTCACCTTCCGGTTGATCCTTCTTTCGTTTAAATACATATAACATATAGAAGTCACCATAATGTGAAAAATTCAATAATGGTTTTATTAAATCTATGTTATCAATCTTGTTCATTTTCATCATCATAATATTCATCTACTTTCATTGAAACTGGTGGGGTGAAATCCCAAACAGTGTTTTCAAACTCTGTGATCCATTCATTCAATTCTTCTCTTGTCCAAAATGGAGCAAAATGTGGACGGTAACTAAACGGAACATTGTCTTTATTTTCCCAATCTTCAAGTCGTTGTGTTACATCCTCAATTAGGTTTTTATCCTTATTGTACTTATTCCATTGTCTATAATCATCTTCGGATTTGATATACATAACATCACCATAATTATAAAAATCCATCTCAGGGAATTTCAAATTTGGGTTGTTGGTATATACATCAACAATACCATTGTCTCCATTGTATTCACCACAAAGTTCTTTTAAAGAATGTAAACTACTTGGTCTTTCTTCCCACACACTACCGAACTGACGAACAGAACAGATATACAAATACCCATCATCATATGAATGAATAAGTCCTTCAATTTTATTTCTTAAAGAAATAAGTTCGTCCATTGTAAGTTTAGTTAAGTCCATTTTCATTTTACAAAAGTAATCATTTTATATTTACCAAACAATATTTTTGGATATTTATTTTAATATGAACCTACAAGAATCCATAAGAAGAATATTAAGGGAAGAAACCATAAAAGATAAATATAAAAAAGAATATATTAATTTTCATGGTAACATGGAAGGGTTTGATGACAATTGGGATAATCTGTTTAATAAAGATTTTAATGATGGTGGTTTGATGAATATACCTGAATATATTGAATTGAGTAGATTAGTTAATATTATTGGGGAATTTAAAAAGGATAAAAATATACATTGGATAAGAACCTCTGATGAATATTTATTTTACGATACGGATTGGTTGTTTTTATCCGATGTTAAAATAAATGATAACGCTAAAATAATCAGAATAAAAACACACAAATCAAATATTAATTTAGATCAAACAATAATTCAAAATTTAACTTTTAATTATGAAAAAGAGATTACCTTGAAAAACTTGGATTTAGAAAATTATGAAATAATAAAATATTAAATATGAACCTACAAGAAAACATAAGAAGAATATTGAGGGAAGAATTATTGAATGAAACAAAGTTCTTCCGTAGAAGAATTGATTTAGATGAGGTTAAGAAGTTACTTTCAATTAATGCACAACAAGTGTATTACGAAACTGAAAGTTATAGAGGTTTTAAATATGACTTAACTTTAAGAGCGGTAGAATCAATTATGTGGAATAATTATGAACTTGGGTGGGAGGATTTACCAGAACAAGAGGAAATAGACTTTGTGACAGAAGTTTCTGATATGCTTGAGGACACGATTAAACAGTTATACAAATTTTATCATAATAAAAGATTCTAAAATTACATCATTAACAAATCTGTTGTGTTCAAATCTTCACCATCAATGACAAAACAAGCATTTTGTAGTTGGTGAACATATCTCATAGGTTTAATATCACTAAAACCCTGAATTCCATATAAACCTTTATAAAGGTGTGTTAGTGTAATACTTTCAGTTTCCCACCAATGAAATTCACCAATACCAGGTGCGGTATCTGACATTTCAACAAAATGAAGTAAGTCTAGTATTTTTTCAGTTATCTCAACGGGTTTGAAGTCATCAATGTGTATCGGTAATCCATCTTCCGTTCCTATGTATAGTCCGTTAAATGCGATTGCTCTAACTTCTGTTGGTGTTCCAAATAGTGGGTGGGTAACAATACTACCCACCCTTAATTCATTCAGTTTCATACAATCCGTTTTTTTGATCATCTTCCATTATTTTTCTTAAAAGAGACTCTCTATTATATTTTCTAATCAATTTGAATATCTCGGTGATATCTGTAAACTCGGATGGTGGTGAGTCATTTCTACCTGGAAGAAACATCACAGTAAATCCGTGATTTGCTTCAAACTTTTCAGTTACTCTTATACCACATATCTCATTAATATAAATCCACGGGAAATTTCCTGAAAGTTTAACTTCAATACCAATCTTGTTCAATCTATCAACAAACACCTTTAACTTATCGGTGCTCAATTTTGTATTATCTATTGTTTCCATAACATTAATATTGTTTAATTACATCCCCTCTTAAATAAATGTTATCAAATGACACACCATTTACAGATTCAACACCAAGATGAACTTGTCTACCTTCAATTTTGGTAATCACACCAGAATCTTCTACAGATCCTGTAATTCTATTAACTACCTTAACATAGTCACCCACTTTGATGTCCCTTCCGTTTTTATCTGTCGTTTTTTCCATACCACAAATATAAGAATTATTTTTTAATATGACAAAAAATAAACAACATTAAAACGATTGTTGATCATCGGACGTTATATGAAATATTTAAAAAATTTCATTTGCGTTTAAAATAATAATCTCTTATCAGTATTTGAAATATATTACCTAAACAAAATCCTATAAATCCTATTAAAATTAGTAGTTCCATATTATTTTACATTATCAATTCTTTTTTTAAGAATTTTTTTCGCCTCTTCAAGGGTTGGGAAGTAAGATAACAATTTCCAATGTCCTCCCACATTTATATACGGATACCAATAAGTGGATTTATTAGAAACCCCCCTTTCAATTTTAACATCGTATTGTCCGTATTTACCTTCGTATACGTGTCCAGCAACATCTTTATTTAACTTTAATACCATAACACTCCAATTTTTTATCCGTTACATTCCACAAATCTTTTTTTCCTTCCGTCATATGACAATTGTGTTTCTTACCGGTTCTCTCAGCAAAATCAACAATCATATCATTATGACGATTACGGACGATATGAGGACATTCTTTACAGGGTTTTTTCATAACACAAATATACAAATTACTTTTTAATAAAACAAAAAACCTCCCAACATTTCTGAAGGGAGGTTAAATATTTTTTATATGTTATACTTTTAGTATTTAATAATCCAAGTCACTCCCTTTCCAAAATTGGGTGATGCATGAGAATTAATATCTTTAGATTCTAATGATTCTATTTTATCCATTATTTTTTCACGATTACCGTCAACAGGTGACGGTAATTGAGTAATAATGTATTTAACATATTTAGTATATTTAAGTTTCTTTCCTGAAACATCACCCTTTTTAATCTCAATCTTACACCCACTAGGTAAACCCAATTTTTTTCTCAACTGAAAAACGGTTAAGTCTAATAAATCAGATTTAGATTCATTTTCTTTAATCACACGATTAACAATTCTTGTCAAGTCTGATTCGGTTAGTTTAATTATTTTTTTCATATCATTATTTTATATAAAACCAAAATGAGTTTTTACTTGCGTTACCAAGTTTAAATAAGTTACTTTCAAATTTATTATTTAGTTTCTCAATGATTTCTTCAGCAATCTCTTCGGTGTCATCCCCCGATTGTTTAAAACTAACCATAAATCTGTCATATGGTTTATCTGACGATTCTTTATAACCACCTTTCCATTCATCCTCACCAATGTAATCATCCATAAGTTTTTTTAACACATCCTCAATTTTTTCATTTGATGGTTTTTTCTTATTTTCATTGATCACTCGTTTAACAATCCTTGTTAAATCTGATTCGGTTAATCTTATTACTTTTTTCATAACATTAAATATCTAAATTTTTAACTTTAATTCCTTTTGTATTTCTTTTTAAACCTGATGGTGTTGTATCGTCAGTTCTAAAACTACAAACAACATCAAACATAGCTTTTTTAAAATGGTGGAATGTTCCTTTTTTTCCATGGTATTCACCCTTTATTTCCAATTCACCATAAACATCTTCCAATTCTTCTTTTGACATCTTTAATATTTCAGATTTACTTTGTTTCTTTTTGGATTCGGTAATAACCCTTTGGATTATTCTTGTCAAGTCTGATTCGGTTAGTCTTATTACTTTTTTCATTTTACAAATTTATTAATAAATATCTGATTAAACAAAAAACCCCACTCTTATTTGAAGTGGGGTTTGTAAAATTTATTTCTTAATCGGAACTGTGTCAACTGGTTCAAGTGTCACTTTGGTGATTCCTTTTCTAATGAAGTTAAGTTCCTTTGCGGTTCCGTAACTCAAATCAATCACAAAACTTGATGATTTTGGTAACCTGTCGTTGATCTTAACATATCTAACAGAATCATTACTTGTGTTTGTTACTTTCACAATTGTTCCGAACTTAAAGTACTTATGAGCCGCAGTTAAACTGTCTTTGTGGAATAGTTCTCCTGATGATGTCTTTCTACCTGTCCAATGTTGTCCGTAATAAGATGCGGTTCCTGTGTAGATTTTTTCTGATGATTTAAATGATAATAGTGTAATTAGTGGAATAAATAATAATAGTTTTTTCATATTATGAATAATAAAAAATCCTCCACAAAAGTGAAGGATTATATTTTACCGTTTAAATTTAAACTCTTTTTCTATTTTTCTTTTTCCGTATTTTTTCTCCATTATTTGTTGGTGTAACTCCCAATTAAGAATTGATTCGTTGGTTTGTTCTTTTTCGTCAGGAATAAGTGAATATATTTTTACAAGTCGTTTAATTAATTTTGTTGCAACATAGTTAAATCTTTCACATTCATCAACAAAGAACTGACTTTCTCTATTACGATATTTGGCAAGTTGATTTAAATATTTATGTCTAACTTTTTCCAATCCTTCATCGTTCTCACGCTTAACACCCATACCTAACATTCTCATAAAATTAGCCATTTCACTATCAACACTATCCGTCATTTTATCAAAAATATCTCTTTTAGCACTAATAAGATTAATATAAACTATATCCATAACTACCTTTATTTTTTCCTCTTCAGTCATATTTTCATAATCCACATCTGCGTGTTCTAATAAACCATCCACACGATCCATTTGATTATGTAATTCTTCCATAAAATGTTCAAAACTAAAATCTCTAATTTCTTTTAGTTCTTTAACAACACTATCATTTTCAAAAAATTCTCTAAACTTTTCTCTTGTTACTCCAGTTAATTTCATTCTTGTTGCCATTTCAGTTGGTCTAACAAGATTTTCAACATATTGAATGAAATAACTATATCTCATAAATTCACTAATAACCGGAATTCCGAAGTTTAACCCTTGACTTGCATATGCTTGATAATCAGCATCTTTCCCTATCAAGTCAGTTGTCTTTTTTTGTTTATCAAACTTATGTTTAATTTCGTGAGCAATTACAGATATTAATTGAACTCTATCATTAGTAAAGTAATTATAAGGGTCTTGGGAATCCCAATCATCCCCATTTGATGCAAAATGTAATTGTAACTCAATTGTGTTATCCTGTTTATGAACCTTCATTAGTAGTTTTCTATCAAAATTAAATTGATTTGCAACACCGGCTGATATCATAGTGAATGGTCCATCATATTCATCCATTTCGTGAACTTGAACTGCTAACTCTAATTCGTGTATTTTATAATCAGATATTGTTAAATCTAAATTATCTTCAGTAAATGTTTGTGTTGTGTCGTAATCATCCATACCTTTTAATAGGTTTAATATGATTTCATATAGTTCTTCAGCCGATTCAATGATTCCTTCAGGAACTCCAACGGCTTCATTCAGTAAGAGATTATTTACAATAATCTCAAGTTGATTTTCAGTAATGATTAAATTTTTCTTCATACATATAAATATAAAGGAGTTGTGATTTAACCCACAACTCCAACCAAACCATCCAAATGATGATCACCACTCATGTCAGAACCAACAGGTATTTTACCCATAATTCTAATGATATCATCAATATTATATGGATCCATACCGTTACCATCAACACCAACATCCATTCTTTTACCATTACCAAATTTACGGTGTTCAGGTAAGTGAACATGACCGTGTAAATGAATAACACCTTTATTCAATCCGTTCCAACTTTGTAATGGGTAATGACAAAGTACAAAGTCTTTCCCATTGATGTTCACCTCCAAATAGTGTTGTACACTCAGGAATCTCCCTTGTACATAATCACGGTTGTTCTCAATATGATGATCATGATTTCCAAGTACGAGGTGAATGTTGTGACAAACCAATCTTTCAAGGAAGATTCCAATATTATCAAATCCTCCGAATGAAACATCACCCAACATAATTAAGGTATCATCTTGTCCAACAACACTATTAATACCGTCAACCAATCGTTGGTTCATTTGTTCAATAGTTTGAAAATCACGAGTAGAATCTACCGGTACTTCACCATCTTGTGTTCTCCAATTTGTCACACCACGACATATATTTTTGTGTCCATAGTGAGTATCACTTGTGATGAACACTTTTCCTGTCGTTAATATTTTTTTAAATCCCATAATTGCAAATATATTGATATTTATTGAAATGAAAAAGTTTTTATTATCCTTATTTTTTATTTTCCCTTTTATTTTATTATCTCAAAAACCATTAAGAGATAGTGTAATCATTAAAAGTGATATTTTTACCGTTGTTTATTCTGAGAAATTAGAACAACCTTTATCTGTGAGTTATACCGTGGATTGTCCGTCAGGTAATGCATCAAGATCTGGTATGGATTTCTTCACTTGTGATTCTGTTAAAACATCTGACTCAAAAGATTATGAAAATAACATTTGGGACAAGGGACATATGGCACCTGCCGCAGATTTTAATTGTGATAAGATTATGTTAAAGAAAACATTTAGTTACCTTAACTGTACATTACAACAACAAGATCTCAATAGAACCACTTGGCGTTTATTAGAAGCGTATGAAAGAGAATTGGCATTAAAGTATGAGGTGTCTGTTATTGTAATTTGTGTATTTTCAAAAAAATCCACAATACTCAAATCAGGCGCCACGGTTCCTGATGGATATTATAAGAAAATAACTTATAATGGTAAAACAGAAACTTATTACTTTAAAAATGAAAAACCTTCAACAACCGATTTTAAAAAGTTTTTGGTTAAAGGTTAATTTCAAAACGATTACGCATATTTTCTAAAACTTGTTCGGGAACATTATGTTCATTTACACCTCCGTGTCTATTCTCAACTACAATAGTGAATACTTTATACCCATGTTCTTTCGCCATATCAATGTATGGTTGCATCTCCCACTCTTGTGTGAATGTATTTGAAACCACAATCTTGGGATATTCCAATATCATATCAGATTTAACAAAACTCTGACACCATTGATGCGCATCTTTTATTTTAGTGAAATCAAAATTATACACACCATTCTCATCAATGAAGAACATATCCGCTTCATAGTGTTGTCCACCTAAAGTTTTTGCAAATGTTGATTTACCACTACCTGGTATTCCTCTTACGATATATAATGTATTTTCCATACCACAAAGATATGAAAAAGAATTAAATAAAAAAAGGAACCTAAGTTCCTTTTATTTTATTGTGGTCTGTTTTGTAGATTTGATACAAACTTAGCCGCCTCTAAACCTTTATCAATCATTTGTTGTTTTGATGGTACCAATTCTAAATTCTTTTCAGTTTCAATAGTACCAATTGGTTTAAGTTCCAACTTTGATATTGGTTCCAATCCTTTACATTCAATATTTAATTTATCAATAGCCTTTTGGAATTTAGGTGTCGTCAATTCACACCATGTTTTTTTATCAGTTTGTTTAGTTGTGTACCATTTTCCATCATCAGTTTTTGCATACATCCAAGTTTTATCATTCGGAATATAACAAACTTGCTGATTTGTGAATTCTTTCTCAACAAATTTACATCTATTATCTGTTTTTGGTTTTTGTTCTTCACCACCACCTCCAACTACTTTATCAGATTTTAATTTATTTCCATCACAGAATAATTTATTCATTGCAGTTTTAAATGGTTGTCCAGTCATTACAATTTGTTCGTAAGTTTGTTCACTACCTTCAAATCTTAATAAATAATCACCACAAATAAATTTCCCTTTAGACCCTGATTTAACCAAAGGACCTGTAAATTTACCTGTTGAGTCTTCTTTTTTATAGTAAACATCTACGGATAGACTTTTACCGTCGGTATTTTTTTTCACTGTCTCACCTTTTTTAATGTAAACTCTAGGTGCACTACCCCCATACTGAATTGCGTGTACTGTAAACTCTTGAAGATTCTTAATTGTATATGTTCCATCATCATTCAATGTTTGTTCAGAGATAACATCTTTTTTTACACCATATTGCGATAATATGTCTTTTTTTTCTTGTTCGGAAATTAAAATTCTTCTGATATTCATAACTTTTTTATTTATAAATATCATAAATAAAAAAAAGGAACCATTTCTGATTCCTTTTTTTTGGGTCGTCCATTAACGGATCGATCTACCACCACCTTGTTTTTCTAAACAAGGAAACTTATATTCTATGCATCCACAGGTAATAATCCGTTTGATTCCCTGAACCCATTGTAATGTCGGTGAATTTAAGTCCGAGAATTACTCCACTAGTTAAATTACCTTCAAATATTGGTCCAGTTAAATTACCCCAAGGTGTGTAGTTCATTGTTAGTGAATACGCAGATGCGGTTGTATAAAACGAGTAGGTTGCGGTATTACCATTAAAAGTATACGAATTAATTGTGTTAAAGACAAGTGTATCACTAATCGTAATAATTGCACCAATACCATTAACTCGGTAACCATCAATAACCCATGTCTCACCAATTAGGTTTGTTGCGGTATCAATCACCGTTGTATCCGTCACAATAGGTTGTGGTGGAATTGGTGGTGGGTAAGGTGGTGGGTTAGTCTTTTGACAAGAAACAATCACCAACATAATGGTGATAAAATAAATTAACTTTTTCATATATTACTTTGTTATTAATGCCTCGATTTTACTTTTGATTGGTTCAACCATATCAATGTCTTTAGTTCCTGTCACAATAATGGAATCTTTCAAGAATCGGAATGGGATGTTAATTAAGAATGTATCTCCGTTGAAGAATCTTAAATCATTCTCAAGTTCCAAACACCCGTGAACCATCTTCAAAAAAATTTTGAATTGTGTCTCATCAATAAATACTTCGTTTAGTAACTCTCCAAACGATTCGTTAATAATTCTGATTTTAAATGCCGTCTTATTCATACCTCAAAGATATTAAATTATTTCTCAATAACAAATTTTCTACCCACTTTTTTTAATTTTCCAACAAGATCGTTTTCGTGATGAATCCCACTATAAAACCCTGAACCATCATTCCACATACCAAACTTGTTGTTTTTGTAAACATTCTCACCATCAAAAGTGATATAGTCAGGTTGTTCACCTTTTGGAAGTTTTGTTGCTCTAATCATCTCACGATTCTCAACCGCTGTGTAGTTGTTACTGTAATCGGCTCTACAAAGGTATGTTGCTTCTCCAACAACAACTTTCTCTCCGTTGAGAGTTGCGTTCTTATTAAATTTTTTCTTGTAAGTGTAAATGTAAGTCCCCATATGTTTTTTATTTCTACAAATATACAAATAAAAATGATACGGCATAAAAAAATCCCAAAAAAAATCAACTACGAAAATTTTTGGGATTTCATTAATGTTAAACCAACAATAAATTAGAAGGGAATGTTGTTTTGTATCACATAAATATATTGTAGTTAACCAAAAGACAATTTTTTTTTACAAAAGTGTTAAAATTAATCTAAATAATGGGTCTTTATGGTCATCAATTGGTAAATCCATGAAATTAAAGTACCCACATTCGCTATGTTCGTGTCCATCTTTAGCCATATCCAAATCAGGATATATCTCTACATCTGATTGGTAATAGTAGATATACATCATCCCTTTAACTTCACCATTTTTAGTATATGTATTAAAAGTACCAACTAATCTTATGTCATTAATCTCATTAGTTAAATCAATATTAGTTTCCTCATAAAACTCCCTAATTGCAGTTTCTTTAGGTTTTTCACCATACTCAACACCACCACCAGGAACCGACCATATATTAGGTGAAGACTGATCAGGACTTCTTTTACAAAGTAAAAATTTATTACCACACTTGACAAGTATTCCCGAAAATCTTTTTAGTTTTCTATTAGCCATTATATTTATGTATATGGATATAATAATAAATAACAATTTGTTCAATGTCAAATGTGTAATGACATCAAAAGACACTCAACAAGGTATGATGGGTAAAAAATTTGATGATACATTTGATGGAATGTTATTTATAATGAATGATAGTGAACATTCTTTTTGGATGAAGGATTGTATAATTCCTTTGGATATTATCTATATAAGTAACAATACTATTGTTAAGATACATCATAACTGTGAACCTTGTACTTCTAACCCATGTAAGAGATATCCTGGTAATGGTGATATGATATTAGAAGTTATGGGCGGAACCTGTGAAGAATATGATATTACAAAAGGAGATAGAGTATACTTTGATTAACCTTCTTGAACTTTCTCTTTCAATAATCTAACAAATTCATTCTGAATCATTTTAGTAAATTTCACATACGCAGCGTCCTCATTTTCAGAACTATATTTGTATTTCCCTTGAGGTGGTCTTTTACTTCTACCCATATAATTTAATCCCGAAATGTTAGTTATACATTTATGTCCTCCACTATTTGATTGGATAATGTCCCAAGCAGTTACGGTAACACTATCAAGTAAACTCATCTCTTCATCAGTTAAATCGGTAAATGATTTTGACATTGCCGTATCAATATCTCTCATAAAATCTTTACCGTCTTTTGATTTGAATTTATCTCCGTATAACGCTCTAAAATCTTTATATGTGAACCCAACAGATTCAGGTGTAAATCCTTTTCCTGATTCTGATATCCACTTAATTGTTGATAATGGAATATCCCTATCTTTTAATTGTGATTCCCATTTTCCTAATACTTCATCTTTAATCTCACCTAAGTTAACTCCTTTAAGTGCTCTTTCTTTTTTGAATGGGTTACAGGATGCTTGAACCAATCCTAACGGCCAAGCAATAACTAAGAAGTCGGCATCAGGATTATTTCTAAATGGGGTGTATCTATCATAAGAACCTGGTTTCATCATTGATCCACCACCATATTGTACAATAATGTTGTCATCAATTTTAACATTAGGATGTGACTTCATCGTTTGGACATACATTTCCTTATTCTTTTCAAGATCTCCAACCTCAGCGTATCCTTTACTCATCATTTGTCCTCTAATATTATTCAGGATACTCATTAATGATGGATTTGCGGTTAAAACAATTTCTTCAAGAAAACCTGGTTTATTTTTATATGCTAATAATAGTTTATTAACAACCAACCCCATTAACATTTTATTTCTTTGTAATGTTTTATCCTTATCTAATTTGAATAGGTAGTTCATCACTTGTTCAGGTGCGATATCGTGTTTTGCATAATCTGCAGAATCCACAGTTGATATTAATGTAATGTCTTCAGGTGAGAAAATATCTTTAGGTGATATTGTTTGAGATATTGTTTCAACATTCGATCTTGATGATCTAAAACTTGTTGATGTTCCTTGTTCAACTCCGGCTTGAGTATCGTGGTGATCGGTATGAATAACAAACATTGGTTTTCCGTGGGCAAAATCTACCAGTACAGGCATTGTATCACCTTCAGCATCTAATTTCTTAACTGAAAATTCTTTATCCCCGTATTGGATTATTTCGGCATCAACAACTTTAATACCATTATTCTCCAAATAGTGTTTCATTGCAAGTGCGGTAGTAACACCATCTAAATCTTGGTGAAAATATATTTTAGCTTTAGGGTATCTTTTAGCTAATTTGTTAATATCCCTTAATCCTGATTCTAATATTAAATTTTTTCTCATAACCATAAATACCTTTCAGATCCAAAATGTAAATACCATTTGTCTTATTGTTTAAAAATTCTTATGTTTGTATAAATCTTTAAAACTTAAAAATATGAAACAGAAATTTAATGAATTCGTGGAAAGGTATAAACCTTTATTTAGAAATGTGGTAGTTGTGTCGTTTATTGTGGTTTCGTTGTTTGCGGGATTTTACGCAGGTTCAGCATATAATAACGAATATGGTCCAAAGAAACCAACCATCCATATGGTTAAAGTTAATCGTAGTCAGGTTAACTTAGCATTAGATGAACATAACCATCTAATTATCATTGACAAGAAAACTGGTGATTACACAGTTTATCAAGATTCAATCGGTGTTTCGGTGTTTAAACTATACGCTAGAAATATTTTCTCAGACACATCAAAATAATAGATTATGAAAGTATCCAACATTTTAAAATTGGTATACTTGATGGGATGTCTTGTTACCATTATTACCTTATCAGGTATGTCAACGATTGAGATTCAATCTAATAGTAAATTCACGAATGAAGGATCAGGTATTCCAAATTCACCAATTTCTATTCGGATGTATGAATGTATTGAGAAATACTCTGATGAATATAACATTCCTAAGTATGTTGCATATAATGTGGCGTATAAAGAAACAACATACAGAGGTCCTTTTGATTGGAGGTACAATCCCGAAAGAATCTCTTGTGTTGGGGCTTTGGGTCCGATGCAGATTATGCCTATGACATCTTATTCAATTAATAAAGTAAAATATTCAAATCATAAAATTATGACTGATATTGAGTTGAACATTAGGACAAGTATGAAACTTCTACGAAAACTTTATAATAAATACGGTGACTGGAATGTTGTTTGTGGTTGTTATAACACGGGTAGACCTATTGTAAATGAGTATGGTAGGTATTGTGGAACTAACAAAAATTATAAGTCAAAGTGGTTATCACTTAAATAAAAAATCCCCACCTTTTGAGTGGGGTTTTTAATTTATAATTTTTTATTTACCCATAAACAACTTCACCCATTACACATAGTTGTAAGAATACATCGGCATCTCCAGCATCCGCATTTTCCAATAATATATTTTTCCAAACTTCAGGATATTCACTTTTTATTTTTGTTATTGCCTCTAATATTCTGTTCATATCAATATGTCCAAGTTTAGTATTTTCAATGTCTTCCTGATAACTCTTTTCATCAACCATATCATCACTATCACCAATATTGTAATCACCATCTTTTAATGCTCTCCTAACATCATAATATTCTTCCTTATCGTAGAAATCAATTGACCCACCTCGTAAGACATATTCACCAACCGCTTCAGATTTTGATTGCCCATATGATTTTATATTTTCAGGTAAATCAATTAAATACCAATAATTGGATCCACCCTCAAGAGCGGTAACTAAAATATCAGTTATGTCTTCTTTTGTTAACTTTCTATTTAATTGTTCTTTCTCCCATTTTTCGCTTCTGATATTCCAAGACATTGAATATGCTCCTCCGTGTATATCTCTATCAATACCATCTTTAACATACTCTTCAAAATCAAAATTTTCAAGGTTCTTTTTATTTCTTTCGTATTGTTTTACTTTACCCTCATATTCTTTAATCATATAATCAAAATATTTTTCAGGTATATCAGGATTATTTTTAATATGACTTTTTATTTTTTCCAAAATTTCCGCATGTTCCTCACCCTCCTCAACTTCTTTTTTTAACCATTCATATTGTTGTTTAACATTTTTTCTAACAAATTCTTCAATTCGTTTCATTTCGTCCTGTGTAAACCCATATTGATTTACCTCATCTGACTCTGAAATAAGATTTGACTTTAAATATTTTAATTGTTTTTCGGTAAGAAATATTTTCATACTTTATTTTATATTATAGGTTAGTGTCCGTAATCAATAGGTAAATATCCACTCAAATTATAGGTTTCTTCCAACCATATTTTTAGAATATCTTGTATTTGTTCATATTCCATATCAAAAATGGATTCAAAAAATATCCAAATTCTTGTGTAATCAATAAAAACAAACTTATTTTTATCATCTTGATAATAGTAAAATAACGGTTTTTTATCCTTATTAACATAAAATGTTCTATCATAGTTAACAACCTTAGTTAGATTACCGAATTTATTATTCAACCAATTTAACGCCAGTCTGTCCCTTTTATTTTCCGTTATAATTATTTTCATATATGAATAAATATCCATAAAATAAAAAAACCCACTTTTAAGGTGGGTTTTATATTAGAGTTGTTCTTCTTTTATTTCCTGTAAGGTTTTAAAGTAATTTACTCTCGTATTGGCTATCTCGGTATAGTTTGGTGATAACTCAATACCTAACCATCTTCTTCCCAATACTTCAGCGGCAACTAATGTTGTTCCACTACCAGCGAATGGATCTAAAATCACATCGTTTTTGTAGGATAATATTTTGATCGCTTTAGTTGGGATGTCCATTGAGAACGTCGCCTTGGTGAGTGATTTAGTATCTGCAAAGTAATTCCACTGACCAAAAACAAGTTCCATAAACTCCTTCTTATCTTGTTCTTCATATACAACTTTCTTTTTTATGGTTCCATCCTCCTGTTCAATTTCAGTAGGTGTCCCTTTCCACTGAGGTTCTCCCTTAACCTTTTTAATGTGGTGTTTTTTGTATGCAAGTATTACACACTCCTTTGGATTATAAATATACGGACTTGACGGACTCATCCAAGATCCCCAAGCAGTTGTTTTACTACGATGAGGTGAATCTTCTTCTAAATCCACGATACCGAAGAAACCAAACCCAATTTGTTTCATTAATTGATACATTTCAGAAACAAAGAAAATTCTTCCCCCTTTCTTTTGTCTATTGATTTCATATGGAATATTCAACGCGATTCGTCCATCATCTTTCAAAACATTATATGCTTCAGTTAACCAATTTTTGGCAAATACCAAATACTCCTCAAACTCCACATCATCATCGTGGGTATCATACGCAATCCCGACTCCGTAGGGTGGTGATGTGACGATTAAATCCACAGACCCTTCAGGTAATGTTTTCATCACCTCAATACAATCTCCTGTTATTATTTTTCCTGTTTCTATCATTTTTTCTCCAATGTTTCAATGTGGTGTTGCAAATACCACAATGCTTTTTTAAGATCCTGTAATTCTTTATCTAACTCTTTCTTACCCGCTCTTGAGATATACTTCACAGTATTACCAAGGGAGAATCCTAAGTCCCAAGCATCAATCACCTTGATTGCTTCATATGGGTTTGACTCTCCCCCATAGTGGTTAGGGTGATTTACTTGTTCCTTTTTTTCTTCCATTTCTTTTTTCTTTTTGTGAGCCCAAAATACTCCATCAATATGATAGGTATTAAATCCTTGCCAGTCAAATGATTCAATTACATTATTAACACCTTCAGTAGGATCTTTTGAGGACTTATAATCATCCAAATATACAATACCATCATCATTAATAAAATTAATCACATTATTAATATCACCTCTAACGCATTCCTCAAAGTGGCACCCATCAATCTCAATAAAATCAAATTTTGTTTTTGATGTGTCTAAAACTCTTGGAACAACCTCAAGGGAGTTACCAGGAAATAAACTCAAATGTATGTTCCACTTCCTGTAATGCTTGGCAAGTATTGAGTGATTGTTAACAGTACTCTCATATTTACAGTCATCAAATACAAAAACAATTATTGGTTTCCTATTAAAATCAGGATCTTCATTAATTATTTTCAATAATGTCTCACATATTAAAACCATTGAATGTCCTTCATTGAATCCTATTTCAATAATATTTCTTGGTTTAATTTGGTATACCAAATCTTGTAGGGTATGAATCCTTTCTGGGTACCAACTAATGTTACCCTCACCCTTACCAAACATCATTCCGGGTAATTTGTTAAATATATTATTTTCCATTTAAATCAAATTTAATTTCTTTTGTAGGGATATTACTTCCATCCATTGTTTTACCATCCAATTCAAATTCTTCATCATTGAAGTATTCTTTTAATAGTTCATCGGTTGGGATTGTTTTATAATCCATCTTAAGGTTGTCCATATCAAGTTTATAATTCATTTTATGTTTGATGTCGTCAATCTCTTCAGCGTTTCTTAATGATTCACATATTTGATAAATGATTTTATATGGATCAGCATTAGATGATGGTCGTCTATCTTCAACATATCCCTTCCATTCTTTTGCGGTTGATTGTGGAACTCTAATTGATGCACCTCTATCTGAAATACCCCAACTAAACTTATTAATTGATTGGGTTTCAAATTTACCCGTCAATCTTAATTCATTTGATGAACCATAATTTTCAATATGTTCTTGGTGTCTTGTGGCAAAACTTGAGAAAATTGATTTAAAATGATTTTCACCACCTTCTTCCCTCATTTTATAATTTGAGAAGTTTGTGTGAAGTCCAGATCCATTCCATTCACCTTTTTGGATTGGTTTTGGGTGTAGTTCAATCCCATAATTATATTTTTCGGACAACTTATGTAATAGGTATCTAGACATCCATAAATCATCTCCTGATTTCAATTTACCTTGAGAGAATACTTGATACTCCCATTGTCCAAGTGCAACCTCGGCATTTATTCCTGTTATGTTAATCCCATACCTTAAACATAAATTCATATGTTCTTCAACAAATTCTCTACCCGCAACATATTCTCCAACACCACAATAATATTTACCTTGTGGTTCCAAGTTGTTTTCATCGTGGCCTAAAATACATTTATTTTTTCTATCATAGATAAAGTATTCTTGTTCAAAACCAAACCACAAATCCTCTTGTTCATTACCAAGTAATGATCTGGTATTTGATTGATGTGGTGTTCCGTCTGAATTCATAACCTCACAAAGAACATACACACTACCAAATTTATCATCCAAATAATGTCTTACAGGTTTTAAAATACAGTCTGAAGTCCCAGTTTCTGCTTGGTTTGTTGATGATCCGTCAAAGTTCCATTCAGGAAATCTACCCGTTATAAATGAATTTTTTATGTCATCGTAATTAACAATTTTTACCTTACTTCTTAAATTTGGTTCCGGCATATATCCGTCTAACCACAGATATTCAAGTTTAATCTTCATTTGTTTTTATTTATATATTTTATGATTTCATCCTCAGTTTTTCCTTCGCAGAACATTTTGAACACTTCATTTGAAAAGTCGTCACTAATAATAATTGCATCGGCTGATAGATATCTTGATAGGTTATCAAGATTATTAATAATATTATCTTTTCTGAGTATCCTCTTGTTGAATCCCATTATTTTCACTCTTTAATTTGTGATACATTTCTCTAACTTTTTTACCCAAATCACTATCGTTTGGATTTTCCTTAACCAACTTTTCAAAAATTTCTATTATATCCATATTACTTAACTTTAATTTGTATCACTTTTTTTTCTTTCCCATACATTTCTTGATTAATATATGAAATCAGTTTTCTTTTGAATAATGGTAGTAATGTTTCATTGATTGGGAATATATCACTACATTTCATTTCAAACACAGGTAATGATGGTTTTTCTTCATCAGAACTCCATTGAGAAAATGTATTAATTATTTTTGGTATAGTCAACTTATCTTTTGGTTCGGAATGAATTAAATTTACAAGTGTTTTTTTCTCAATGGAACCTCTTGATGCTGGTGTTATGTTGTACTCCCAAACATATAAACTATTTGTTTTATTCTCATTGTAGTAAAAGTATCCTTTGTTTAACGATAGATTTTTTTTGTTCTTTTTAATTTTAACTTCAATTGTTTCAAACACGACTGACCACACGGACTTTGCAACATTGAAGTACTCCATTAGTCTTGGTGCGGAAAATTTTAATATACTAATAAACTCTTGAGTTTCTTCCTGTGTCATGTCAGGAATTTGTTTGATTTTCAAATCCTTAACAAGGAGTTCATCATCAATCGTATCAAACTTCTTATCAGTATAAATTAATTTTTTATCTTTAATTAGGGTTTGAATACTTGCCAAATGCAATGACAACTCTATGAAACCAGGATATAGTTCCATATTATCAAGTTTCTCTCCCATTTTTTGGAAGTAACTTAATAATTTATATTCTTTGTGTTCTTGATCAATTGGTTTTTCAAATAACCAATCTGTTTCCATTATAAATTCAATTCCTTTATTTTTCTTTTTTCTTGCCATTTATTCAAGTATAATAAAGGTTTTGTCATCTGTAAATTATTTATCGGTTATCATTACAACATAACTTTGGTTACCCAAATTAATAATATCATATGTTGAGTCGTAACCATTCAAAATACCATAATCCTCATCACCAGCAACATCTTCAATAAATGCCTTTTCATCAATAAAATTATCAACATCCATGTCGTAATTTCTCAACCAACTTATAGGGTCATTAGAAATTTCGTATTTTTTATCTTCAACCCTTTCTTCAACCGAATCTTCATCCAAATCACCATCAGGATTTTCTTCAATTTCTTGTATTTCATATTCAATATCAGAAATTCTACTTTCACGATCATCTTGGTGATCGTCAGTGTCTTCATCATCATATAGTTGACCTGGTTGAACTATCGATCCGTCTTTATATAATACCCACTTATTTCCTTCATATTTTAATTGAAATTCGTGTTCTTCATCTTCATCCCAAAAATCAAATACAGTTCCATTTTCTTCTTTTGTTGGGTACTTTATTGGAAACCTGACTCCTTCATTTTCATAAACCCATTTCTCCATTTTAAGAACCCAAAGTTCATCTTTTTGACTTCTACTTAAATCTTTTACAACGTCATAATTATCAGGATCATCATATATCCATTCTCTAATAACATCTTCAAAATAGTCGGCAACCTCATCACCATCAATATGTCTTTCAACCGTATATTGATTAAAGTGTCTATATCCTCCATCATCCAATAATTGTTCAACCCATTCTTTTTTTGATTCATCCGCTTCATATTCGGTTCCAACGGCAATTGTCACATCATTAAAATCATCATATGTTGTCATAAAAGATAACATATTATAATGTCCAAAACTTTTGGGTATCAATCCATAAACATCATTATTTTCCTTTCTTAATAAATCATCAATGTCTTCTTGTAATTCATCGTATTCACTTTGCAATTCAGATAAAAGTTCCTCATCATTTTCCGCTTCCATTCTATCAGAAATATTAAGTTGTCTTTGTTCTAAATTTTTTAATTCTCTTTTTTCTTCTGATGTTATTTCTTCTATCTCACCATTTTCAACAAGGTACTGAAACGCAGCATTTGCTTTTAATCCCTCATCATCAATGTTCGGATAATCTAAGTCCCACACACCATTTTCTCTTCTTTCTTGGGCATCATCCAATTCTTTTCTTCGTTTCCTTATCTTTTCTTTAGACTCCAATGGTGTATTATAGTACCATTTAGACCCCGTAATTGTCACACCATTTAAAGTTTCTAACTTTGATCTAGTTGCCTCTAATGATCCTTGTAGATATATTGTTCCAAGATTTGTAACTGGTTTACCTGATATATCTAACCTACCGTTTACTTTTATTTTCTTACCTCTAAACCTTCTTGTCTTTTCAAGAGCCGCACCATTATATCCAGTTACAGATAATAACTGTTCATATTCATTTGCGGGAATTTCAATAAATTCAGATTCTTCTTCGTTGAGTTTAGTTTTAATTATTTTAATTAAATCTGATTCGGTAAGTCTAATTACTTTTTTCATATTTTATAAATATTATTGATATACCAAAATTATTTACAAAATACATTCTATTAAGATATTTATAAGAAAATAAACCTAATAAAAACAATCAGCTATGGGGTGTGGATGCAAAAATAAGAACAATGGTGGAACTCCCGCTACTCAACAAGCACCGGCTCAAGGACAGCCACAGCAAGTAAAAAATGCCACTGTTCAAGAGTCAGTTAAAAAAATCGTTGAGAAGTATTATAACAAGAGGTAATTTATTTCTACCAAAGAAATTAATGGGTGGTTACGGAAGTTTCCACCTTTTTTTATATTTATAGGTATGTCAAAAGTTTTAGATTTAGTAAATAAATTCAATAATGGTGAATGGGATGATATCTCTGATGTATTCGGAGGTGATGTAAAAAGATTTTATTCCTATGTAAAACGCGCAGGATTTTTAAATTATTTTGATTTAGATAGTATACACTACGAAGATGAACGGTTTGTAAATGAGTTGATGTTATATCGCCTACAAAACGATCCTTCATATCTAAACGAGATTGTTCAGGGTTTTTTAAGTGATGTTGAAATTCGTGGTGATGGTTATTATTTAATGTTGAGTGACTTATCTGAGTTATCCGATTTTTTTAAGGACAACCAGTATTCAAGAGAATATAACGATAGAGATATTGTAAAAAATGTTTTAGATGAGGATTGGTGGGAACCTTATAGTGATACCGTTTACGATGTTTATAAAGATATTGTTGAAGAACTTAACGAAAAGAATATGAAATTATTAGCCGAGAGAGTTTTAGAATTGGTTGGTAATCAAGAATTATCTTTAGATGATTATAAAAGTGAATTGTTTAGAGATATGTCGGATGACGATGGTAGATTTATCATTACTGAATCAAATGTGATGTCTGTTGTTGAGGATGAGGACTCTATGAATTCATTATTTAAAGGTGATTTAAATGATTTGATGAATAGTTTTCGTTGGTTGGGTGATGAGGCTTACAATCAGGCATATAATGATGAAGTGTACTCGGAGGTATTTGATGAGTTATCAACTTACTTTGAGGGTAAGCACAGTTGGGTTGAAAACAAAAACGGTTTAAAAACCGTATATATACCTTATATTAAAATTAAAAACATTAAAAGTGATATTGAGAATTTTTTAAATTCATTTGCTGGATATGAGGATACTTTATTTGAATATGGTGATTACTCATCAATGTTACGCCATTACATGGGCGATAGTGATGATTTTTTAAGAATCAGGGTTCCTGACTATCCAGATAATAGAAAAGTTGTTGAGAATATCAATGACGGGTTACCTGATCGTCTTTATTACTAAACTATTTATAATGTTGTTTTAATTTCATACACATTATAAAAATTTAATAGTTATGAGATTAATTAACAAAAATTCAAAAAGAGGAATCGTAAATTTATTTGCCGACTTTATTCTCTCAAAAATCAACAAAACAGAAAAATCAATTATCCAAGTCACAGATTGTGGTGCATTTATGGTTGTTAATGGTTTAACAACATCAAATGAGTATTTAGACATAAACGAAATTAAAAATGAGTTCAAGGAATCTTTTGGTGATACCCTGAAGGAGCTGGAAATGTCAGATATTAATACCATTGATGTTGTTAGATATAATCAGGATATAAACACAATTCATAAGGGTTGGGTTATGGTAAAGAAAGATATTTTTGTTGAGGAACCTGAACCTGATATTTCAGAAATATCAATTTCATCAGAATTCCCATATGGTTATAGTTTAGATTGTGGAAGGTTAAACACATATTACTCACATTACATAATGAACCATATGTTTAATTTATTAGGTGTCAATGAAGTATCATTTTATTTCACCACTGAGGAAGATAATAATGAAGATTTAAAAATTAAAATTATATCCGACTCAAAAATTGACAAGAAATCAATTAAGTCACTTATTCTTGATGTATTTGATTTTAATATGGACTCATTTAGAGAGCGTTTGTCGGATTATAATTTAATTGATGATGTCCTGAATCCTGATGGTGAAAAACCGTACCTTAAACAAGATTTATTAGAACATATAATTCTATTCTAACAAAAAACCCCATCCTAAAAGGTGGGGTTTATTTTTTATTTCTCAATCCATTCTCTAATTATCTTGACACCGTCTTCTAAATCTTGATAATCTCTATCAGGTGCAAATAATTGACTAATCGGTTCTGTCTCAGGATTTTCAATTAACATAAATGCCGGAACAAATTCATTCTCTGTTATCTCAACAAACATATTATATTCCTCTTCATATTCGTCAATGTCGCGATCAACAAAATCAATCCCTTCTTTAACTAACATATCTTTCATCTCAACACAAAAAGGACATCCTTCCATTGTGAATAATACTACTACCTTATCCATTGATTAATTCTTGAACTAAACCTTTTATTTCATTTTCTTGGAGAACCCCAACTCTTGTGTTAGTTACATTCCCACCATTAAATACTTTAATTGTCGGTACGCTCCTAACCCCTAATGCCATTGCAACTTCTCTGTTTTGATCAACATCCATCGTATACATCTGTACATTAGTAGTATTTTCAGTTGCAACTCTTTCAAAAATTGGTTTCATCATTTTGCAGGGTCCACACCAAGTTGCCCATAATTCAACGATTACTTTCTCACCATTATTTATTTTTTCTTGTAATTGATTTCCTGTAATTTCCATTTTATTTTAATCTTGTTAAATTTTTTATGAATAACACAACTTCATCAAGTTGTGATATGTCGTATATTACTTTTATTTTATAAGTAGTCTCAACCTCCATTTTAGATAAATACAAATAGATACCAGCATTATTTCTAAAAATACCTTCAGTATGGATTAAAGAACCTCCATAAGATTTACTATCAAGATACTCAATTGTAAATCGTTTAGTTAATAAAAGTTCAGGTGTAATCGGAATATAATCCATACACTCAATAACACTGTACACTTTATTCGTTTTCTCCAATAAAGAAGTAATAAAGTCATCAATCTTTTTAAAATATTTTATTTCACTATTCTCCATAATAGAAAAGGAGGGTGATTAACCCTCCGTTGTTTTTAAATCATTTCTTCGGCAAGTTCCCAAAGTTTTGTGTTGATGTTGTTTACCGCCAAGATACTTTTAAGATCTCGTAGTTTTGACTTTCGTCCTGTTTTAGTTCGGTAGTCAAACCCTCCTCGTACAAACTTCTCTTGTACTACATTGAAGGTTGTCCACAAGTCGTTATTACTATCTTCCACACGATTTGGTGTAAGGATGTCAACAAGTTGGTTGTCAGTTGGGATTGATCCTTCAGCCCATCGGATTTTTGACGCTTTCTGAACATATTGAATTTGTTCGTCAATGGTAAGTTCTCGTTCCATCATTCGTCCAACAGATCCTTGGATTGTTGGTAGTTTCTTTGCAAAACCGTCCATCAATCGTTTCACATCGTCAAGTTCAAACCCACTGTGTCTAACATTAAATTTGTCGGCAACTGATGTAGGTACTGTAAGTCCGTTAGAACATACCAATCGGTGAAGTCCAGCACTGACTGAGAATGTTGACATACCATTGTGTGAGTTACGAACAATTGCTTCAACCAATGTGTCTCCAACTGAAGGAAGTTCTCCATTACGGAATCTAATTTGATGGGTTGCGTGAATTCCTTTACCTGTTTGTTTAACATCTGAAATTTCCCAACCTTCACGATCGAAAAATTCAATGACTTGATCGGTTGGTACAAAGACATACTTGTCAGACAACTTGCTTGATGCTGATGTTGCGAATACTGAAGGGGCTACGGATTTGATAAGTTCTGGTGTATAAATCATAATGTTTTGGTTTTAATTACATCACAAAGATAGTAATTAATTTGTAATTGCCAAATACGAAATGAAATTAATTTAAAATAATATCCCCAAACTTTGTTTTTTGGATAAACCCTTCCACAACTTGTTTAGGATTTAATTTATCCGATAGTTCAGGTATTTTAAGTTCCACCACAATATCAATAATTTGATTTTTTGTCAAAACAATATCTTCACCTTTCTTATAGTTCTCTTCACACTTCTCTCTCAATTTATGATAGAACTCTTCTTTCTGAAGATTACCTATCAATTCAATTAAATCGTTTGGATTACTCTCAAAGAAATTAATTAATTGTGATACATAAATTTCAATATCAACATTACTCATATATTCGGATTTAAATTAGTCTCTTGAAATATAGTAAAAACCATCACCTTCTTCAACCATCATATTCTTTAATCTTTCAGGTATTACAACACTTGGATTTGATCCCGATAACGCAATAAGATCCAAATACTCTAAATCCGCTAAAGACTCAGGTAGACTTTGAAGATTTTTATTATTCTGTAATGTTAGGAATGTTAATCCTTCCATTCTTCCTAATTCTTCAGGTAGTGATTTTACACAATTCTCAAGTACCAATGCTATTATATTTGTAAACTTACCAATGCTTGCCGGTATATCCAAATCAAGAGAATCGTTTGATTTATTTGATATTGTTAAATATGTAATACTTTCAGGTAAATTTTCAAATAATTCATCAAAACCAAACAATGCAATATATTTTGATGACGCATCATTCGGGTATGTAATCTTAACAATGTTGTCACCTTCTGTTGCCAACTGTCCGGCATATTTAACCTTAAGTTCTTCCTTAAGATTTTTCATTCCCGGCATATTAATCAAAGCAATATCCGCGGTGGTAAGATTATTTAAAGTTTTGGTTCTCAACGAATCAATCTTTCTTGCCAAATAATATTTAACAACATCAGGTTCTGAACTTGTAATCATATCACCTGTTAAATCCATACCCAAAGAAATATATTTCTTTTTAAGTTCTGAAGGTAAATTAATATAAACTCTTGGTTTGTTTGTTAGGTTTGGACTTGCAATTTCTAACCAAAACTCAGCATCTTCAACCGAACCAAGTTCTTTAACTGCATCGTCTTGAACATTAATATGTTTGTATTTTCTTAATAATCCTTTTTCTCTATCAGTAAGTGGATCTGGAGTAAATAAGTATTCTTTGTCTTTTAACTTCGGAACTTTAGATGAGATTGTATCCCAAGTCTCTGTTCTGTGTCCTGAATATCCACCAGCCATGTTTTTACCATCGGCAATTCTTTTTCTTCCATACTCATCAACCAAGATAACAACCGCGAAGTTCAAATCATCAAATGGGGTATCTCTGTCAATAACATAGTAAAGTGTTAAGTTATTTTCCAAACGATAGTTGTAATATAAGTTACCACCACCAATTCTTGATGTACACCAAGGTCTTCCATGTGCTAATCTAATACATTGTTCTTTACCGTTTGGTTTGAAGATATACAAATTATCTTTATCGTAGATTGTTTCAATATCTTTAAAGTCGTCACCTTTTTTCTTTGGTGTATCATCTCCGTCAGGTAAATGATCCAATGCCGCCTCCAACTCATCAAATGACATTAACATAATCGGTGGCGTATTTGCTTCCAATCTATCATACAAATCAACATATCTTTCAATGTAAGAAAGTATTTGCTCGTTTGTTAAATCGTTTCTTTCTTTCTTATATTTTTCAAATGCCGCCTTGGTAATAATTCCACCAAATTTATTTTGTATCAATTCAACCAACTTCAAATAAGGGTATCTCATAATATCCCTATTAGGTTCAGGTAGATAATTTCTTATCTCTAAGAATTTCTTAATCATAGACTTAACTTGTCTTTGATCAGAACCTTTACCAGGACCCTTCATATAGGTTTTAAATATATCACCTTCTTCCTTCTTAACTCTTTTTGATAAAATCACAGACTTAAGTTGATCATATGTATATTTTGTAATGTCTCGTTTGTCGGCAGGTAATCCGTTTTTATATTTATCAAAATCACCAATATAACTTTTAATATCATCCTCAGAATCTTTAGTTTCGTTACTAAATTTAAGGACAAGTTGATTCATTAATTTATTTGATATTTCTGTTAATCTAAATTTAGGATCAACATTTTCTACGATTACCGATGATAAAATTTTTACTAATTTCATTTGATGTTTTTACTATAAATATTACGATAAATAAAAATGAATAAATTAATTAATAATTCAGTATAAGTAATTCTTCACCCATATTTTGTTTGGTACCTTTTTTGGCTGCCGCCGCCTTAGCGAATTCTTTTTTCTCCCAACTATATTGTTCTTTAGGGAACCATTCCGATAACAACGGGAAGTCATAATACGACAAACTAAATTTACCTTCCATTCCTTTTAATATATTTGCAAGTCTTTCATGATCTTCTCTGTCAAAATCGTGATTTGAATAGTAATTTTCAGTTTTCCAATATGGTGGATCAACATAAAAATATGTTGTTGGTGAATCATACTTTTTAATGACATCCTCAAAATCCATATTTTCAACATCCGTAATTTTCAAGAAATGTTCTACCCAATCAGGTTTAGATAATTTATCTCTAAATGTAAGATACTTTGATTTGTATTTACCTTTCAAGTCAATGAATGAACTTGTCTCAGGTTTAGAACCACTAAAAACCTGTGTAAGGACATAAGCGTATTTAGCAGCAACTTCATAATTACCAGGTTCTACACTGAAACCTTCACTAAAAATTTCAGCCTGAAACCTGATAAACTGTTCTTTATAAATTGGTGGAGTTACTTCTACACCAAATTTCTGACAATCAATTGCGTTAATTGCATTCAATAATTCAGTTGGGTTCTGAATACATTTAAACAGATTGTAATTAAGTGGATTAAAGTCGTTATAAACAACTTTCTTTAGGTTTGGGAACTGTTTTAAGTCCATGTTGAAGAAACACCAAAACATCCCTCCGAATGTTTCAACATATGTTTCCATATTATTATCATAGAAAGGGACTATCCACTTTCCAATTTTACTCTTACCTCCGATATAACTTAACATAGGTAAAGTATAAGATATTTATGATAATCAGTCAATGAATATTTTTTTTAAAAAAGATTACAAAAGTTTTGGCAGAACCAAAAACTTCACTATCTTTGTATTGTTGATGTGGTTGAGTAATCAATATTATCAACAGGTTGTCAGAATCCTATTAAACAAACTGACCGCTAATGACTGGGTGAATCGGTCTGGGTTGATTACCTCAATTTTAGGAATGAAATAATTGTAACCCCATCTCTAAAAAGGTGGGGTTTCTTGTATTTATATTATATATGAATTTATTACCATTACTTAAGAGTATAATTGTTGAGAGTGTTCCTATTAAAAATGTTACCATTAATGGTCAACCATTGAGTATCGTTCAAACTTATGAATCTTTCCGAGCTATTACCGGTAGTGGTGAATTTATTAGAGTCCCAACGGATGAAATCATGGACTCAATGTCGGACATATACGATGTTTTAATTAATCAATCATTTATTTTATTTAATACCTGTAAACATAAATGTGCATTATTGATTCGTGATTACCGTTTAGGTTTTGATTATCAATTATTTACTCATTACAACATAAAAAATAATAATCTTAAAATAACAATAAATACCTCAATCCGTCACCCAAAAAAATTATTCAATAATGTTAACACTAGAGAGATTATAATAACAAGAAATGATGATATTGTGATAAGAGAATCAATTATTAACCAATCATTCACTTATAAAATAATTGGTGATATAATTATTTATTATCAAAAATAACATTATGAAACAAGAAGTAGAACAATCAAAAAAAGAAGCAACACAAGTTACAGGATGTAGTCAATGTAAAAAAGGTATGAGTAAAACACAATGGGGATTATTAATATTCTCATTATATATGTTTGGTGCCGGAATTTACGGTACCATCCAAATAATTAAAGATGTAATTTCTTTATTTTAATCCCTTTCAAATCGGACATGCTGGTTAACCAACAAGTCACCTATCACTTCACCTTTAAACCCTTTTGATTTAACTCTTAAGGGTTTTGTTGTATCAAATGTCTTTGGGAATCTTAACCTTACCGTACCGTCAGGATGAGGTATTTCAAAATCACTCTTCTTCAAATCATCCAATGTGAAATAAGCATTATAAATTAAGTGAGGTCCGTACTTTTCAAAATTATTATCAGAAACCAATTTAACTCTAACAACTAAGTTACCATAAACACCGTTTCTAAAATCCCCAACACCTTGTAATCGGATGAATTGTCCATCATCAATACCATTAGGTAATTTAACTTCAACAGTTTTCATCTCATCTTTAGTCCCACTACCATTACAAATATGACAAGGATTTGTAATAACTCGTCCATGTCCTGAACAAGTGTTACAAGCAACTTGTACCATTTGTATAAACATACCAGACCCCATCTGTCTCACTACAGAACCTTGTCCATTACATTCGGGACAAATTTTCTTCTCACCCCCACTACCATTACATGGATCACATTTTAATTTCCTACGATATGTGATTTCTTTATTCGCACCCAAATATGATTCAGTAACTTTTAATTCAGTATCAATAACTAAATCATGTACCACATTTTTTTGTCTACGATTACCAAATGCCTGATTAAACATCTGTTGGAATATATCGTCACCTCCTCCCATTCCTGCAAATGGGTTCTTTCTTCTCATATCATACTCTTGTCGTTTGTTATCGTCACCAATAGTATCATATGCTTCAGCAATTTGCTTAAACTTTTCCTCATCACCACCAGCATCAGGGTGATTTTCTTTTGCCAGTTTACGATATACTTTTTTTATCTCATCTTGGGTTGCAGTTTCAGGAACACCTAATATGTCGTAATAATTCGGAATATTCATTTATATAGTATTTTAATTATATTTAATTACAAAGATATGAAAAAATGGACAATTTCACAATTGTATTATTCAAAAATAAGGTAAAAAAGAAAATTATAAAGAAGTTTAAAACTAAAGTTAATGCTACAAAATATTATAAAAACTTAATAGAAGAAAATAAAAATGTATTTTTTGGTGTTGAGACTGAGAATGGTAAAAAATGCGTCTACGAACTTGCATTAGTTTCAAAGATGGATGAGTCATCACCATATTTTGTTAGAGATGATTTTGGTAGAACAATAAAAATTGAACTTGAAGATCCAAACTATACTATAGTTGAAATTACTCCATATAGAAAAGAGGAACAACTATACGATATTAAAAATAAAACTAAGATAGGTGTTGATAAGTTTATGAGGAAACATCTACCTAAAATTGGGGTTAAACTTTTATCGAAAATTAATAACAAAATTGTTATCCAACATGACAGTGATATAAATCTATTTTCATTAAAGAGTGAAGATGATTGTGATAGATTTGTTGATGGTGTGTCTAATTATATGATTAATAAAGGTAGAATTGATACTATTATTGTTAAAGATTCATCACCACAACAAAAGAAATACCTTTATGATTTATTATCCAGTAATGGTATTCCTAAATCGGTTTTATATAGACGATTTACGACTTATAAAAGGGAATAGTCTCCCAATAAAACTCCTTTTTACAGGTGCTACATTTATTTTTGAGTCGTCGTATTGACCCTCCAAAATAAAAACAACCTCAACTCCTGATATATCAATTTTAAATTTTTTATGTCCTTGATCGAGTTGTCTAAAATTTCCTAATACTTCTTTGAAGTCTCCCTCATTCAATTCAAAAACTATTACGGATTTACCTTTTGGGAACATTGATTGAGTGGCATCAGTTATTAATGCTAATTTTTCCATTATCCCATTAACATTTTTTTCAGTTTCTGCCATATTGTTAGTTTAACTTTATTCGTATTTTTTTGAACTATGTCTTCTTTTTTAAAATTTTTAATCTCATTTAGAAATTTTATTTTTTCAAGTTCAAGTTCTTTCTTATCTTTATTAATCTCGTTCTTCAACCAATCCTGCATCCCTTCCAGTTGGCTCAGTGGTTTCTTCGTCATCTTCTAATTCAATTTTAGGATCATTTATGTCAAATTTCAAAGCTTGTAGACTATTTAAATTTTGTTTTTCAAAAATCGCTTTCAACTCATTTACCTTGTGTTGGAATAACCTGTCTTTTTCTTCTCTTTCTTTATTGTAAGAGATGACATTTTTAATACTATCAATTAATTGGTTTGTTGAGGTTTCATTAAACTCAGCAACAAATGAGAAGAACCTATAACCTGTTGTTGTTTTTTCATTCTCCATTACAGATTTCTCATTAACATATTTTTTAGGTAACTTCCATGTTTCAGGAAATTCAATGTCAAAAGATAAATAATTTTTAATTTTCCTAACTGATTGTAAGTAAGGAAATAGTATACTGAATTCTTCAAATAATCCCATTAATTTGATTGTATTAAATATGTTATGATGTAAGATATGAATAAACCTAAATAAATAGTTTCCCTACTACTCATCACAAATTTTTTCGGTTCAGATTGTAGTAGGGAAACAGTAAATCTAAAAACAATTCTAAATACTGCAATTAGTGAGAACACAAATACAAAAAGATATATAGTATTTATGTTAGTCATATTACGCAGCTTTTTTAGATTCTAGAATTTCACCTCTTAATTGTTGTAATAAAGATTTTAATTCTTGGGAAGTCTTTCTTGCTCTAGTTCCCGCACTTTTATTACCACTGTTGAACTTCGTTACATCAACACTAAGTTCCTCTGTAAGTGCTTTAATTTTTTCTAATGTTTCCATTTTGTTAATTAAAAAAAGTTTATTTATATTATCATAAATCTAAATTAGTTAACTCTAATGTCAATATTATACTGACATATTTTTATCTAATGATTTATATATACTTGATATCATATCCAAATCAGATTTTGTAAAAGGTTTTTTCCTGTCGAATAAGTCGTTAAAGAATGTTCCTATTGAACTTTTTATTTTGTTCTCCTTTTGATTATAGAATATGTCAGTGAAGAATGATAAGAAATACTCATAATGATCCCCTTTTTTATTAAAAGTAATTTCTTCTTTTTGAAAGTTCTCAATTGTTTTATTCCAACACCATTCAAAATGTTTTAAATTATCTTCATCAGATAATACTATTTTGGTTTCACTATTTTTGTCGTCACCCAAATATGTGTCTAAAATCAAATAGTATAATGAAAAACTAAAGTCATAATATAAATCCATTTTTTCAGGTATTATATTATTAACTCTAAACCATATGTCCACATCATCGGGATCCATTGGTTTTGCTATATAATTAAAAAAATTCTCCATAGACAAGTATCTATGGAGAATAATAACAAAGATATTTTTTATGTAAATTATTGTGTCTTATCTTGATAACCAATCAACGACTTCATTCTATCGAACTCCTCATTAAGTTTTTCAATTTTTTTGTTTTCAACTGATTCAAGTTTCATCATAACTTTACTTGCTTTATCTGTTTCATTACCTGTTTTATCTGAAACTACTGGTTGTACAGATTTATTATATGCCTTTCTTTTTAGTTTACCAAGTAAATTATCTTTTCTTATTTTGTTTCTTTTCTTGTTTGTTGGTGTTTCAACCGCATTTGCCCATTCAGGGTTATTACCCGTTCTAGATGAACCTTCAATGTTATCTGTCATCCAATCCTCATTTGGAGCTATCCCATCATTGAAGTCTAAGTTTTCTAATGCTGCGGCGGTAAAGTTATCTACATAATCCTGTACAGCATTTGATGGTACATAAGCCATTTTTTCCATTTTTTCAATTTCACCATTACCCATAGGAAAATGTTTAGGATTCATTTCATACTTACCTTTAGATCCGTCTTTAAGATAATCTTTCATTTTCTTCTCAAAACTTTTCATATAGTCATCTTCTTCTTTTCCCGAACCTTTATGTGACTTTTCATATGCCATATACCCTGCAGGTGTTTTACCTGTTTTAATCGTATTTTTTGTTTTACTTTCTTCTTTAATAATACCCTCAATAATATCTATTATTTCATCTTCAGTAAACAATGCGGTTTCATTAATGTATTCTAATTTATATAAAACACCATTATCATTTTGTCTTTTACTTTCTTTAACAGTATATTTTTTACCATCAACAGAAAAATGAGATTTACCTTCTTTTTTAGCATTGGCAAGAGCTCCTGAAAATGCGTTGCCTTCTTCCATTTCCGTATTTTTTCCTTTTTTTCTAAGTAATCTAAAATCTTCCGAATCTATTCTTCCATTTTTGTTTTTATCCAAACGAGATTGTTTACCATGAAGTCTTTCATCGATTTCACCTCTATTATCATTATATTCTTTTTGATCATAATATGATTGACATCTTTCAGGATCCATATCGTAATATTGAGCACAGTATTCTTCCATATCAAATCCTGGCATAGTCCATTCAGAATCTTGTCTTGATAATTCCTTTTTTTCGTTAGGGAATTTACCTCCTTTGGATGTAACATACCTACTTTCTTTCATCTCTTCATTCATGTATCCACATTCCATACATTCACCTTCTTTCATTTCACCTCCACATTCACAAGTTTCTCCTTCTTGGACATAGTCAAACGATTTCCCTGGAGGATTAAATTTTAATTTTTCCATTATCTCATCAGCCTTTCCTTCTAAAGTTTCGGTTAGAACTTTTCTAAATAAATTATCGTAATAAGTGTTACTTTTCATAATTGTGTTTTTATAATAAATATCGTTATTTGTTTGTTTTTCTTAACTCATATAAAATAATGTCTTTTATATGTTCCTCGTGTAAGTTATAGGTGTTACTTACTTTCTCAATAACATTTTTAACAGTTTCGTTTTCAAATATATTAAGAGCCTTAATATCTCCCTGATTACAATAGGGAAATCGTTTACATTTTTTTTTAACCTGAACGAATTTTCCTCCTGGTATCTGTGTCTTCCTTGATGGTTTCCAATTCTTCTTACTTGTGGTTTTTGCCCAAATACTAGGTCCTTCATACGCACCAACTCCATAACCTGAAGACGCGGTTTCTGTGGCTTCAACTTTTTTGGGTTCTTCACCTGAAAACAATGGTGTTGTTATATCAGATCCCGAACTTCCAGTTCCTGTTGCCTCTTTAGTTTCAGTCTTATCTTTACTAATTAAAGATTTTAAGAAATCTTTAAGTTCTTCAGGTTTCTTTAATAATTTTCTTATTTCACCTTTGATTTTATTATTAGTTAATTTTTTATTTTTAACTAATTTCATAATGTCGGATAAATCAACACCATCTTTAAGATAATCTTTTGATTTATTTCTAATATCATCATCTTCCGACTTTTTATTTTCAGTAAATTCTTTTCTCGCTTTTGCTTGATCAATACCTGTCAATCCAATCATATTGGCTTCTTGGTTGAATTGTTTTTTAAATAAGTCGGTTAGGTTTTCCATTACGCACTTCTGAATTTTGATTCCCAGAAACTTCTTTGTTGATACATTATCGTATAGAATTCTCTGAATGATTTTATTATTAAGTCTTTTACATCTTTTTCTAGTTTACCTCTCTTCATTTCTTTGGAAATTCTATCTAACAGTTTATCTTCAAACTGTTTCACAGTAGTTGATCCTAAGAAATCTTTAATCTCTTTTCTAACCAATGTTTCAATTTCTCTTTTATCTGTTTGTGATAGTGCCATTATTTAAAAATAAGTATATAGGTTAATGCACCAATTATCGCCCCTCCAACAATTTCAATAACTGTATTTTTGGTTTTAATTTTTTTAATATCTTTTCTTAATCCTTCATTTTGTTCTTCAACAATTCCAAATTTTTCTTGTTCCTTTTGAATTTGTAACTCATAATTATCTTCTTTAAGTTCCATTGTAGTGATAATATCGTTTTGAACACTTACTTTGTTTTGAGTTTCTTTAAGTTCTGTTTCAGTTAATTTAAGTACTTCAGTTAACTGATCTAATTTATTTAAATCTAACGCAATTTGTTTTCCAACACTATATGGGAAACAAATCTGTGTTGTGTCCTTTTTAACTTGTCCAAATGATAACAATGGAACGAATAACAATAATGTAATTAATAAATTTTTCATCTTAATACTTATATCTTTTATGGAATAAACTGTCAATTTGAGATGGTTTCATTCCTGTTATTTCTTCACCTTTTTCTTTATAATATTCTTTTATTATAGTTTTTTGGTTTCTGACTTGTGCAATTGTTGAGTCAATCTTACTTAGTTCTGTCTTATATTCTAAGATTCTTTTATCAAGCAGTTGTTGTTTTTTTAAAATTGAGTCAATGTCTTTATCTAATTGTTCTAATTTATATTTATCTAATTCTGACATTTCAGGTTTTGGTGTAAATAAATAAACCATAAAGTACATAACAAATAATCCAACCCCAACAAATAGGATGTATTTAAAATTGGTATTTAAGAATTGTTTCATTTTTCAGGTGTTTTCTTTTTTGATGCAATCACTTTAGACCACTTAGATTTAAATTTCTCGTAGTATGTTTGTAGTTTATTAACAAATTCTAAGAATTCATCATCCAACTTAATCATAGTACCATTTATGTATACCCCTTTAGTTTCACCAATTGAGAAGAAGAACTCAAGATCCAATTCTGTAATTTTACCTGACCATTCTACATTATTTTCATAAACATTTAGTTTATTGAAGTCCACAATTTCCGCCACTTCCGCAACAAACTCATCCATACTTTCTTGGAATGCGATTTTATCATCGGTTGTTAATTGTATATCAGTACTATCTGTTCCATGAAGAACTAAAATTCCGCCCGAAATTCTATATGCTTTTTTCTTTTCAGGTTTACTCTCTGTTTCTTCTTCACCGCTATCAGCAGTCTCATATTCAATTTCTTCTTCTGAGTCCCCTAATGGATTAATTTTTTTTGTTATATCAGTTGTTGGGTTAGACTGTTCAGTTATCATACCATAACTTTTTCTAATTCTATTAGACTCTTCGTTTAATAAATCCCCCCCAAGTAATCTTCTTGATGATTCTAATAATTTTTTTAGTTCCTCGTAATTATTCATTTTCAATTAGCTTTATAAATTGTTCAAAATTAAAAGCCGGACTAACATCAGTAAATTCACTATCAAAATTACTTTTAGTCACAATACCTTCATATCTTTCAACACCATTTATTTTAGTATTATGTCCGATACATTCTTTTGTTATAGAGAGTTCTTTCATTAAATGATTACATAATTCGGCAGTTTTTTCTATCTGAATTTCAGTATATGGTTGCCAAAAAAAGTAATCTCTCCACTTTTTTTCATATATCTTCTCCTTATAAATATTACCAATCCAATTAATGTGTGAATTTTTTAATGGTTCTTTTTCCATCCATCCTAAATTCTCTAAACATACTATGATTGAGTTCCTATTTATATTGGGTTCTGAAAAATAATTAGAGTGTTCATTATCATTTAGAAGTTTTAAAATTTTACCTTCTCGGTTAACAATATAATTTGGAACTTTGTCGTATTTTCCGTTATATCGGTACTTTAAAGACATTAAATAGTTTTTAACATCTCTAGATGTATGAGATAAAATTATTTGTTTTTTCTTCTTTTGTTTTCCCGTCGGTTTAAATTCTCCGTATTTTACAACATCAATCATTCTTTTTTATATACTAATCTTTTTTTATTTTTTACTTCATTAATATCTAATTCATATTTATCAATTGTATCAAACAATTCATCAACAACTAAATCAGGGGATGATGGTTTTGGCGTATCATTTTCAATATCATCTGATAACTCCTTGGATATATCATAATCAATAAAACTATACTCATTGACTTGATCGGTAGTTGATCGGTAGTTCATCGGTAGTTCATCGGTATCATTAACTTGGGGGGTACTTGGAGGGTAGTTAATGGGTACTTGGGGGGTGTCTTCTTCTTTTCTTCTTGACTTAAATGCTTGGTTTGTTGCAATAACCAATGTGATTGCTAAAGGATCGAATACAAATATTAAAATTAAAATAAATAAATTTGCAGTCCTTTTAATTTCCCAATCAAGAAGTTCACTTACATACTTAATAGCCCCAAGTTCACTACCAGATATTTCTTGAGATTCCATATCTAAAATTTCAATGTCAAGTTTAGTAATACTATCATTCATTGAATCAATTCGTTTTGCGATAGTGTCTCTTCTAACTTGTGCTTGTGATAGTTGTGTCTCAAATGATCGTCTATTCGCATTATTTGCTCTTGTAACTACTTGTCCAGTTCTACCGTCCACAGATTGTGTGGTGGTGTTATTTGAAAGTCCGTCTCTCAACTTTGTTATATCCCCATTAAGAATTGTTTTTTCTTTAGAGAGTTCGTCTTTTATTTCTTCAAATCGTTTCTTTTTAACTTCAACATTTTTGACTTTTTTCTCATTTATTTCAAGTTTTGCAATGTTTCCCTGAAACCCTGTACTCAATAATCCATAAATCCCTAAAGAGGTTATAATTGATAAAGTCACCAATGCAATCGTCATGTATATCTTCAACGCGCCATATGTTTCCTTCCATTTGTCATGAAGATATGTTGCAATAGCAATTTTTGATATCTCCAAAAATGAACCCATTATTATTACTGGTATTGCAACGCCAATAAAAACAATTGATAATCCAACAACACTATAATAGGCAGCAGTTCCCGATAAACCTATCGCACAAAATAATAAAAACCAAGGTAAAAATTTTTCTTTCATATTATTAAACTATACCTAATAAATATAAAAGATAAAGAAAAACCCCCATTTTAGGTGGGGGTTCATATATGATAGGGCTGTTATTTTAAATTAACGATCCTCAATTGTAAATCCAGAAGAATCAACTTCAGGTCCATTATCAATTATTGTCTCAACAACAATTTCCTCGTTAATAAACCTGGATACCGACGCAAATTCAATTTCAACATCATCCATAATACTTTTCTTAAACTCGTTACACTGTTCTTCATTCTCAAAAGAACCACACTGTGTTGCTGGTGAATGATATGTCTTTATTCTGTACGCACCATAAGGATTTTTAAGTTCCGAAACATTCATAATCAGATTTTCAAAATGATAATCATCACTTCCGTCTTTGGTGATGAACCTTCCGGTACCGTCCCTTTGGAATGTTTGTGAGTAGTGATACCCACAGTTATTACAACTTACATATTGTTCCCCTGTTTTGTAATAGAAGTCACTAAACGCTTCGTGTTTACAATTTGTACATTCAATATAATCAATTACGCTTCCCATATTATTTTTTAATTTCCCAATAAGGTTGTTTTTGTGTATGTGGGGGGTTATACCCCCCCATTTTTTTAGTTTTGTTTAAATGATTTGTCTGCCCAAGTTTTTGCTCCCATTCTACCCCAAAGTTCCATGTCACACATATCAGGGAATGACTCTCTCATTGTCCCAACAGTTAACACATCCAAGAACCCTTTGTCGATTGAGTACCACTTACCACCTTTAATTGTGTAAACATTCATCCACTGTCCGTACTCATTTTTTGCTTGGATATTAACCAATGAGTTTTTTTGGTATCCACGAATAACACTCGCCGCAGTTCCTTTAGTGTCGTGGATATTGATGAATCCTGCCTGACATTTATTTGCGATACGGAATTCGTATTCTTTGTCCGCATCTTTAAGGTGGTTTGAAACCGAAACTGAAATTCTTTTACCTTTTACTGTGGTGTTGAATGATCCGTAGAATACGTCTCCTGATAATGTTCCTTCGTTTACTTTGATGATGTCGTTTGTCATAATATTTCGTTTTAGATACATTACAAATGTAATGATCTTTTTTAAACCACCAAACAAAAAGTATAGAAAATTATTTAGATATAATCAAATAATTCAGAACTCTCATTTCGTAACCTTCTCAAAGCTCTTTCTTTAATCTGTCTTACTCGTTCTTTAGTTAAACCAAAATCACCTCCAATATCTTCCAAAGTTCTTGGTGTTCCACTAAGTCCAAAATAATCCTCAATAATTACTCGTTCTCTTTCATCTAAAACACTAAGTGTATTGATTAATTTTTCTTTAAGAATGTCCGCAGTATTAAAAGCCGCATCAGGAGCGTCTGCATCCATATTTGGTATCATATCAAGGAATGTATCTCCCTCATCATTGATATTCATATCTAAGTCAATCATTGATGGTAAAGATGAGAATTTATCCGATAGTTTTCCTCCATTATTCTCAATTTCTTTTTTAGCTTTATGAAGTTCCTGAACAACATTTACAGGAAGTCTAATTGTTCTCGCATTGTCATTTAAAGACTGAATAATAGATTGTTTAACCCACCAAACGGCATATGAAATAAATCTCAAATTTTTACTCCAATCAAAGTTTTTAATTGCTTTCAATAACCCTAAGTTACCCTCAGCAACCAAATCAGGAAAATCCAAACCTTGATTTTGATATTGTTTTGCAACGGTAATAACAAATCGTAAATTACCTGTTAACAACTCCTGTTCAACTTGTTTTCGTTGTTTGTCAGTTAAAGTATCCGACATCATAAGTTTAGATAATTCTTTTTCCCTTTCAGGTGTCATAACTTTAATCTTCCTAATATCCTTTAGGTAGTGAGAGATTTCATCCTGATTAATGGGCATTCCTGTTCCTTTTTCCTTCATATATTTTATTTTGAGTATTGTTCCAATTTTAATTTCTCCGCCTTTGTGAGTGAATTTATTCCCTTGTCATTGATTTTATCTAAAAGTTCGTCCAATGACATATTACACACATCTTCATTTGTTTTATTGATAATAAATGGACTACCTTGATTAATCATATCCATAAACATATCAAAAATCGCACCATCATTACTAATATCTTCAGAACTAACAGTGAAAGTATTAATCTCAATCTTATCCTCCTCATCAATAGACAATAGGTGATTTTTTCTATCCTTACCCATATTTGTTGCCATCTTACCATTAAATGGTATTAAGGTAAACATAATGTCTTCTAATTCTTCAAAAACCATCTCAACATACATAGACATTTCTTCATATTTTAACTCAGATTCAAAATGAAAAATTGCGTTACCATCACCATAAATGTATTTTATCTGTTCTGAAATTACAATGGGTTGGATTTCTTTACCAATTTTAGTGGTTAAGGCTTCACTATCCATAGTTTCACTTTCACCGTACACAAACATTAGATATCTCATATTGTTTTTTTTACAAATATACAAATAATTATTAATCCAACAAATTTTTAGATTCTTTATTATTTTTTCTTTTCAATAAAGCATCTTCTTTAGATAAAAGGAATTTAACCTTTGGATTAGGTGTTTCATTAGTGTATGGTTCAATATTTTGTATTCTTAGATTTGATAAATCGACATATTCTTCATTGATGTCAATACCCAAATAATTCCTGTTATTAAGTTTCGCCATCTTCAATGTCGTTCCACTACCACACATAGGATCTAATACTATATCACCTTCATTACTCCAAGATAGAATATGATCCTCAGCCAATGATTCCGGAAATATTGCAGGATGTTGGAATGCAATGTCGTCTTTGGATGAGAACCCTTTACCATTATTAACATACCATACATTATACCTTGTACCGAATTCAGATACAACAAACTTGTCAACCTTTTTAAGGTTTCCGTCTTTTTCTCTTTTTGATGGATCACCAAAATTACTATGTCCCGCCCATCTATTTGGTTTATCTTTTAATAGATTAACCGTTTTTGGTTTCCCTTTTGAAAGGACGAACATATATTCAAATACTTGTGAGTATCTACCTGTTTCAGGAAATGGGGCTCCATTCTTATGATAAATCATCGTATCGTACAATGTAAATCCAATCTCCTTAAATTTAAGTGCTTGTCTGAATGAACTACCAGTTTCTCCACCATTTTTTACTTGATCATTTACCACCCAAATAACAACACCACCCTTCTTGGTTACTCTATATAACTCACGAGCCATTTCCACAAATGGGAAACTAAATCCATCTTCAAAGACAACCTCATCCTTAATTTTTCCATTATAAGTTCTTAAGTTATCATACGGTGGTGATGTTACAGTTAAATCAAATGTATTATCCTCATATCTTTGTAATACTTCAATCGCATTACCTAAAATTACTTCATTCATATTTTTTCAAAAATTAGTTTTTGGTATACTTTATTGTTTTTAAGACTACCACAAAAAATATTTTCACTATAGTCAATATTTGATAAAAATTTAAGTGTAGTAAAACTACTATTATTTTTAGCCTCACCTTTCCAAAAATCTTTATCCAAGTTAATTAACATACCGAAAATACCATCAACATATTTTTCACTTTCCTTAACTTTTTTATCACGATTAATTGATAATGATATTAATAAAAAAATATCCGCTTTTGATGTTGTATGTGTTGCACCTGTAAATGCGGTATCGCTTTGGGTTACTTTAATTTCAATTATAATAATTTCACCGTTAAACTCAAATATAGCGTCAAAAGATTTACCCTCAATTTCTTCAGTATTAACAATCTCAGTAATTTTAAGTACTTTAATATTTGCGTCGTTATAGGTTGAGAGAATTGTATTTAATTTGTAAACTAAAAATGATTTAACACCATCATATGATAATCTGGTTGTAGTCAAAACTGTGTGTTGTCTTACATCATCTTCAACATCTTTCACCCATTCATTAATTGTCAACCCCTCCCTATTCGCAATAGGGAATATGGTTAAAGGAATTTCGTTATCAATATACTCAACTAAATATTTTGCAAACTTTAATTTTTTTAAATGAATAACTAAATCCCTAACCAAAATTTTCTTATCTCTCATTTTAAACTTATTTACCTAAATATAAGAATAAAAATCCACTTAGTCATCTATCTTATTGATATACCTTTGAAATATTATCTTCTTTTCTAATCTTAACGATGGTGTCCGCCCACTGATTAACCATTGGGTTGTGTGTAATGACAAATATTTTCTCAAAATATTCTTTAATTTTAATAAAGAATTCTGAAACCATTTCCAAATTGTCGTTAGATATTTTTCCGAACACCTCATCAAAGACAATTATATTTGGTTTTGGTAACGAACAAATCTTACTTAATACTGATCTCAATGCCAATGATGCAATTGTTTTTTCATAACCTGAACCTGATGTCATTAATTTCTCAACACCAGTACCGTTGTCAATCATCATAAACTCAACTTCATTCTTATCGTTAATTCTAACTTCAAGTTTGAAGTATGAACTATCCTCCATTAGTCTTTGAAGTTCTGAGTTTATTATCGGCATCATAGTTTTCATTATGATTTTAGATATCCCATTTTTACCGAACGCCTCCAAATATATTTTATATAATTTTTCTTTTTCAGATTCCTCCTGAATTTTGATTATTGTATTTAAATTATTTTTAATCTTATCTTCCAACGAGGTGATTTGGTAAGTATTATTATTGATTAGTGTTTGTTTTTGAGTCTTTTCTCTTTCAAGTTCCTCAATTCTAATACCTGCTTTTAACAACATACCCTCAATCTTCTCATTTTCCTTAATTTTTTCAATCAATTCGTTATACCTTCCTAATTTTTGTTTTAAATTTTCAATTTTAAGATTATAACTCTCAATACTCAAATCATATTTTTCTTTAATAAGTTTGTTTTTCTCATACTCATCAAACTCTTTTTTAAGTTGTACAAATGCCTGTTCTTTGCCTGATAAAACCGTCATTAACCCCTCTTTTTCCTCTTTTTGCCTATTATAACCATCAAGTTCGGCAATTTTAGATTGGGTGATTGATGCCATCATTAAATCAATACCACAGTGTTCGCATTTAATTCCACCATCAACGGAACTCTTTAATTCCTCAATTGATTTAATCTTACTCTCAACTTGGATTTTTTCCTTGAATACTTCGTTATATTCTTCTTTAACCTTATCGTGTTGATCCTCATAATAAAAAGAAGATGGTTCAACTACCTGTAATTCATTTGACTTCTTAATGATGTCACCTTTTTGATACTCAAATGAGTTAATCTCATCTTGTACCTTATCAGGGTTTGTTTGAGCAATATCATTATCTATATCAGTATGTTTCTTTTTTAACATATCGTCACGATAATCCTTACCCTTTGTTAAGTTTACTTCAACTTGATTAAGTTCGTCTTTCAATGTATCAATACTAGTTTTAAAATTTTCAATATCAGTTTCATATTGTTCATTATCACTTTTTAATTGCTCAGTATTATAAACATTAGATAACATTGATTTAGAAAAATCAGAATAAATTTGTTTTGCAGATTCTTCTTTTTTCTTTAAAAACTCCAACCCCATAAACCTTGAGAGTACCTGTCCTCTTGCCGTTGGTTTTGATTCCAAAAGGTCCTCAAGATTTGTTGCGGTGGTTAAAATTGTCATTAAGAAATCATCTTTAGAACCGATTGATGTTTTAATGAATTGTTCGGTTTCTCGTCTTTGTTCACCAGTAAAGTTTTGTAAACTACCGTCGGAAAGTTTTTTGAAGAAGTCTAATTCGGTTTTAACATTCCATTCACCTTTCTTAGACATTTTTCTTTCGATGTTTCTAACAATAATATATTCTTCACCATCAATAATAATTTCACCCTTTACAACTACCGAGTTTTTATCGGTAAATCGATTAAAGATTTCTTCCGCCTTTGATGTTTTTGTTGTCTCATTAAAGAATAGGAACATTAATAAATCCACCGATAATACTGTCTTACCACCAAAGTTAGGTGGATTAGATTCAACTACTGTAATACCATTACATTTATCAAAATCAATACGCTGATTATCACCATATGATAAGAAATTAGAGAATTCAATATTTTTGATATACCATTTCTTAAATGATGAGGTTTCATCTTCTGATTCAGACATTTTATTCTCAACCATTCTATTGATTGACATAACCTCATCAATACGATTTTCATACCCCTTAGACTTAAGAAATTGTTTCAACAAATCAGTTTGATAATTTGTGTCCATAATGTTTACAGACACATCAACACTTTGCATAGTATCTTCCTGAATGTTTTTAACTTTTGTGATAACATTCACATTAGTGGAACCGTACTTCTTTTGGAAGTAATGTTTAACACTCTTAATCTTATCTTGTGTGAAATTCTCTGAAATGTCTTCCCATACTACTTGAATAGGTGGGTTTTCAAATTTAGAAAACTCTAAATCTTTTATCATAATTTTATAATTAAATGTTTTTGGTGGATTAAACAGATCCATTTATTATTGTTCTTCGTCTTCAAATGTGGTAGTTTCTTTAATAAGGGTTCCTTCACCAACAGTTTCAATGTCTATGGTGTTTTCTACCTCATTAGGATCAACCACACTAAACTGAACAGGTTGATCACCCACTTGAACATTCAACTCCTCGTTTTCTTGGAATTTTTCCATTTGTTCTTGAAGAAGTTTATTAAATGCTCTTTGCATTTTACCTTTCTCTTCGGCAATTCTCTGATTTCTTTTTACCACTTTCGCTCTGTGTTCTTTCTTTGCTTTTCCCATTTTTACTTATTTATAAAACATTATTATTAGGTCGATTTTCTTCAAACCATTCTACTATACCATTAAACGCCCATACAAATCCTGATGCTAACATACCATCAAAAAATATAGATGCGTACTGATTTAATCCTATAATTTCATGCCAAGGTGAATACGCAACCAATGACATAAAAAATCCTACCCAAGTTGATGTACACATCATGCAGGACACTAAATCAGATATGAACTTAAAGAAGTCACTTATTACTGGTATTCCACTATTACCTGTGTTTTTAAACCAATCTCTTATTCCTTGAAATATTGATCCGTAAACCAATATATTTGACATTCCATATGCCGCTAATAACCAAATTAATATCATCATAATCTTCGTGTTAAGTTTGAACCTTTGAGGTATACAGCACCTTGGCTTACCTTCATAGATTCTAATTGTTTATTTATTTCTTCTAATTCTTCAATTTTTTTGTCTTTTAATGATAGTTCTTTTCTAAGTTTCTGTAAAGTTTCTCCCATCATTTTTAACTTTTCATTATTTTCAACTTCTTTAATTACCTCTACCTCCTTGATAATTTCAACAGGAGGTTTGTCTAAAAGTTCGTCTAAATTATGTCTAAGTTCGTCTAATTCTTCATCCTTTTTAGACATTTCATTTTGGAAAAAATTTTCCATTTCTTCGGTTTTAGTGGAAAATTTTTGTCTTTCTTTTTCTAATTCCTCATTTAAGTGGAAAATTTTTTCCGTTAATTCGTTCTCACTAGACTTGTCACTAATATATTCTATTTTTGTGACAACTTTTTCAACAGGGACTTCCTTAATAATTTCAATGGGTACTTCTCTAACCACCTCAACTATTTTCTCCACCTCTTTGATAACCTCAATAGGAACTTCCACCCGTTTTTCAACAATCACTTCTTTTATTAATTGTTTTTCCTCAACAACATCCGTTTTTAAGTCTTTTTCACCTTCATTAAGTGTTTCTCCCAAAAGTCCGTATTTTTCAATATTAAATCCATCAGTAAAACATTTTTTGATGAATTTATCTATATCGTCAATTTTGTTTAATTCACAAAATGCAGACACTGTCTGCATTGTTTTTTTATTAAAGATTTTTGAGTAATTCGGTTCCATTTTCAATATCCTCAAATGATTTAATTTCAAACTTTAAAAATGGCTTGGGGTTGAATAAGTCCGTATAGTTATATTCTTTTGTTTCTAAATTATAAACTCCATATCCATGTCTACCAATACTTTCACCAATATTTTGTTGTATTGGGCTACCTATCATATAACCTTTACCCGTTTTAAAGTTAAATTCTTGTCTTTTATGGATATCACCACATAATACAACATCAAGTCCATTGAACTTTTCAACATCATACGCCTCCTCTCCAAAGTCAAATCCCAAATCGGTTTTCATTCCTTGAATTGGTCCGTGAAACAATCCCACTTTTATTCCTGTTGCAACATTCAAATCAGGAGGAATATTCCCTTGATATTGCGAGTACACACACCAACTAATATTCTCATCTTCATACACACCTCTATCTCTATAATAGAAAATGTTTTTATTATTTAACGAATTAATGATTGGTGTAAGTGCGTCTAATCTTTCAACATTGTTTACAAGGAAATCGTGATTACCAGGTATAATGATTGTTGGTGCAATAAATGAACATTCCAAAAGCAACCACCGAACCATTTCAATAAGTTCGGGAGTCATTTGATTTTTAGAGTGAACCAAATCACCAGTGAATACAATTCTATCAGGATTGATTTCTCTCCATTGGTTAATCGCATCTTCCATTATTGACTTATACAAATCATGATCTTTATAAAGACGAATGTGTAAATCAGAAAAGTGTATTATTTTTTTTATCATTCTGTGTCTTTTGTACCGCAATAAATTTCATACGGTGGGTTATACGGATTCGGTTTTATTGGTAATGGATTAATATCTCTATATCTTTTGAAGTCATCAATCCACTTTTGTTCATCACTAATAACTTCACCCATTTTTTCAACAATAGGTGTAATATCTATATGTTTATTTTCAAGTTTACCAGCAAGATAACCTTCTAACCAAATATAAAATTCTCTATGTGTCATTTTAATCAAACAATTTAAAATCAATATTCACATGACCACAATCATTACACATATATGTTGGGAATGGTACTAATGTATCTTCCGAACTTCCTGTCATTAATTTAGGCACTTTTTTAATTAAAACAACCTCCTTAAAGAATTTACATTTACATTTTTCACACTCAACGGTTTCTTGTTGTTTTAAATCAATTTTAGGTCTAATAATATTATCTTCCATAGTTTTAATCTTCTAAATATAATGTGAATGTTTCATCACCCATTTTATCTTTAATAATTTCTTGTCCAAACTGAATTTCATCAACTAAACTTCCTTCTGAACCATCTTTAATTTCAAATTCATACATATTTTCATTCAAATAATCAATGATTTCTTCATTTGTCATTCCTTCCAATTCAGGATAATCTTCTGGGTTAATTTCAATTGGTTCATATGATTCCCACATTTCATATGATCTTGTCATTCTAATTTTCATTTTATAATATAATTAATTTTTATTTTATATGGTAACTCGTGATCCCACGATGTTGTATATACCCATATTAATTCCACTGAATTTTCCATATTTAATTATAATTAAATTAATTTATTTTTTCAAGTATTTTGACATATCCATATTCAAAATAGTATTGATAACTTCTTTAGGTACTCTAAATTCTTCAAACTTACCTTCATCACTCAAATGAACAATAATACCACCATATAATTTGGTATTTTCATACTTAGAACCTTTTAACATTTTCAATATTAACTTTGAATAGAACGGTAACTGTGTAAAGTAGTGCCCTAAGGCGTTATCACTCAAACTTTGAAATGGTGGTTTCATTTTTTTGGTAAAGATGTTATCCTCAAAATTTTTCTTTTTGTTTGTCTTCCAATCGGTAATAATTAAACCAAATTCAGTACCTTCTCTATTCATTATTAACCAAAATTTATCTGGTTGTCCAACATATCCAATCTCATTACACCCTAATACTATTTCAGTATCCAATAATACAGCTCCCCTTTCTTTCATCAATTCCAAAAAATCAGTACCCGCATGAATCATAGAATCTCCCTTTAATATTTGTGTGAAATCACAATCAAATATTGGTTGTCTAACCTCCTTTTCAATTCCAAACATTTCTAAGGATTTTTGTTCAAGAAAGAAGTGGACTCTAGAACCCATATTTGTAGAATAGGTTCCCGCATCTGACCATTCTTTCAATAAACGAGCCTTTTCTTCAGGGTCACCTTTAGCCTTCTTTTCAGCAATTCCATCCGAGTCAAATTCGGTATAAAATAACTTCATCACTTTTGATACTGACGGCCAATCACTTCTCAAGTTACCCGATGAATCAATCATTGTGTATGTGTGACTATCTTCCTCAAAAGTTAATTGTAGTTCCTTTTGTTTGTTTTCAATAATCTCTCTTATCTCCTTTGCAATTTCTTTTAAATCCATTAATCTCGTATTTCAATATAATAATCATTTATTTCTCCCTTCAAATCACAAACATCCTTATCATCAGGTAATTTGATAATTTTTATTCTACCCCATAGAACTCCACCATTTAATTCGTGATAAAGTTTAACTGCGTTAACCCACGCATCAGCATCCAAACAAATAATAATATCACCTTTAGCTTTATTATATATTGATTCAAACAATAATTCTGACATATGTTTTCCGAGCATTGGTATTGAGTTTTCTAAGAAAATCCCGTCAAAAGCACCTTCAACAAGGTATATATCTTTGTTCCAATCAATTAAATTTTCCCAAAAAATAATTTTTTCTTTCTCGGCTTCGGGATTTCGGTATTTAGCTTTAGTATACGGATCCCAACTTCTACCTATGTAATAGTTAAGTTCTCCTTTTGCACTATAAGATGGAATAATTATCCTACCAGAATGACTACCATTATCACAGAACCCAATTTGGTATTTTTCAATCATATAATCGGAAATTCCCCGATTATATAGGTAATTTATTGCTTGTTGTCTAATTGGATATCTTGGATTAACATCCTTAAATAACTTATACTCTTTTGGTAGTTGGACTTTAGGTTTTTTCTTTTCTTTCACCTGAACAGTTTCAGGTTTAAGGATGTTATATAATTTTTTATGTTTTTTATTCCCGTATTTATCAAAAAGTTTACCCAAAGATCCGTGCGTACCCTCACTTTCAGAACAAGACCAACATTTATAAACATTTGTAAAATAATTTACCTCAAGGTTGGATTTGTTTCTATCGTCGTCACATACGGGGCAATTGAAGGATATTTGTCCTCTATTTGGGTAGTGTAATCCGTGATCCCCCAAAACATCCTCCAATAATTCAACCAAAGATTCATTTTCATCCATAAATTATAATATAAACATAAATTATGGAATAATCAAACTTCACAAGTTTTTACATTCCTTTATATTTATCTAAGATAACAATAGTAAATGCCAACAGATATAACAATAAATAATATTTCAGGTTCAACACCATTTGATGTTTATGTATGTGATACAGGATACACAAGTTGTATTTATGTATCAACAATCGTAAGTGGTGACTTACCATATACCTTTGAGATTCCACCAGTGTACTCATCTTTAACTGATTTTATAGTTAAAATTGTGGATGATAATAATTGTGTTGTAACTGACACCGTAACCGTTTAAGTATGTCTTGTTTTGGTCAATATTGTGTAAGTGGTACTTCATCATCTTTTGATGGTACATATTTTTCCGCAGGTACTTACGATGCGGGTTATGATTATTTCACAGGAGATACATATACTATTTATTATTCAACAGGACAAACTCAATGGTGTTTAGCATTAACTTTAGGGGATCCAAATTGTTTATTATTTGGTAAATCACCTTGTGTAAGTTCTTGTCCTGATTTATGTGATGAACTTTTTAGTTCGGGTATTTGCCCTACACCAACTCCATCACCAAGTGCTGCTTGTTCAATAGATTTTGATGCGATTTTTGATTGTGATGTACCCACAACACAAACTCCAACTCCGACACCAACTCCGACATTAACCCCAACAATGACACCAACCTCAACAAACCCTTGTGGTGGGATCGGTATTAATGTTTCGGGTATTACATATACACCAACTCCAACACCAACTCCAACATTAACTCCAACACCTTCACCTGAAATTACCAGACCATGTAATTATACAGGTTTAGTAACATTTAACACTCTTGATGATTATATTAAATGTCCAAATAGCAAACAATTCAAAGATTGTTTAAATGGATTTATTTATTCAACCACTGATGTTATATTAAACCCGACAGGTGGTACTCCAGTAATTGGTATGGTATATGAGGCGGAAGTGAATGAGATAGATGTTTGTATTGAGTACATTGGTACTGCGGATAATATTAGTGGTGTTGATATTATAGTCTTGAACACTGAGAATGGTTTAGTTTCTGAAGGAGGATGTCTTGTTTGTATTCCACCTGTTAGTTCAACTCCAACACCTACACCAACACCTACACCTACATTAACACCAACTCAAACTCCTGATGTTTGTTGTGAGTATAAAGTAACTAATTTACTATATACTGCAAATACTTTTAATATTAAAAACTGTAGTAATAACGAGACTCAAGTAATAAACATAAATGGTGGTTCAACAATTACTGTAAAATCATATAAGATACCTGTAGGTAATAACATTAATATAGTTTTTATTGATTGTCCTTGTGTTACATTAACTCCGACACCAACTCCGACATTGACTCAAACACCAACACCAACTCCGAGTTCACCATAAAAAAAAATATCGTCTAAAAAGACGATATTTCAAATTATCCTTTATCTAACCGATATTATTTCCAAATTTCTTTTGAGTTCATATATCCTAATACACAGGTATAAGCATCGGTTTGATCAAAATTTTCTTTCTTTAAGGTGTTATTTTTAGTGTACAACCATTGGATTTGAGGTTCTTTTTTTGCCACTAAATCCCAAATAATTTGTTTCTTATCTATGTCTTTTGGAAGTCCCCCAAATAAAACATGCTTACCTTTATCATTAGGTTGTACTAATTCAGGGAATGCAAATTTTCTTGAGTTATATGTTGATATAAATTCGGGAACTATACCTAACGCATCATAAATTTCTTTACATATTAATGTGTTAAATCTTAAAAGAGTTTGAATTGTATAGACATTATTTGAGTTCAACAACGGTTCCTCAATAACTACATTAACAATCCCTAAATTTTTATATTCGGATAATTTTGTTCTGAATATTTCAGATTTAAGTAACAACTCCATCATTTTATTATCTCCAAAGTCTTTTGCTTTTGGTCTTGGTGAGATGTGAGTTAATTCTAATAATTCTTGTTCTTTAATATCAAATAATGCCCACCCAATGGTTCTTGTTGAGACATCTAGTCCAAGGACTTTTGGTGAATTTTTAATAGTTTTAGTCATAAAAAATGATTTATTAATAATATAACAACTATTAATTAAAATTAAAGTTTTTAGAAATCTAACTTAACTACGAACTGTTGGATACCTTGTCTTAGAACTGGTGATTGTAGTTTGGACATTACTAATATATCTTTATTTCTATCCAATAATGCAATCTCAGTAATATATGATTTAGTTCCTTGAGTCCAAGTAGGATTTGATGTGTTTAAGAATTCAGCATTACTCAAATTAATCTTATATTTCATTTCATATATTGTTGCTTGGATATCTGTTTCCAAACCACCATAAAAATAAAATTCATCACCAAAATTTAATGTTTCACCTGTGGATCCTAATGTAGTTAAGGATATGTAATTATTTAAATTATAATATGGTGCTGCGTTGTATAATTCAGGTGTAATTACGAATGTCGTGCCTGTAATACCATCTTGAGTTAAATATCCATTAATTGTTGACGCACTAATAACATCGGTATAATCAATTATTCTCCATTGAGTTGAGTCAGGTCTATTTCCTGTTATAACTTTTTGACACAGAATTTCAAAATTAGTACCAAAATATCCTTGAGGTAAGTAGTTACAAGAAGTAATACAAGGTGTTCCAGCACTGTATGAAGGTTGTACCATACATCCGAATTCCGCACCAAATCTTAATGCAACATTTTTAGATGTGTCAGGATTACAATCATTATTATTACCGATTACTTTTGAGTAATAATTACAATGTAGTGAATCTGTAAAACCAGTTTGATTTGTGAATCTATAAGTCACATACATAGTTTCGTTATTTCCTGTTAAGATACCATCTACCGTTGTTGTTGGTGTTCCACAAGTATTTGGGGTTACTAAGGAAACTTGAGGTGCTGGTAAAGTCCAGTTTCTATTTGACTTATATGACATCGCCGCAATTATTTCCTCATCATCAATAATAACTATCTTACTATCAGGGAATACTTTACCAATTCTACTTGGGTATCCATCAGCATTTGCGTGAGTATCCCAAAGATGATAATATCTAATACCAGGTTGATTCATCCCTGAATTTTTATTTGATTGTATGTATTGGACATCAAATAGATTTTTATCTTCAAACCCCGCAGGATCAACCCAAAATGTTTCTCCCGAACAACACGCAGGATTTTTATGCCACATCAACCAAGGTAGATGTAATTTAAAGTTTCTTGCTTGTCCTGTTGTATCATCAGGATTTGCGGAATCATATGGTTCTAGCGCAAATTTCTCTCCATAGAAGAAGTCAATGGTTTGATTTGTATAATGTATTATTGCAATTGCTTTTTGTTCTTCAGGTTGTACCGTAATCTTTTCATCAAATGAATTGTAGTAATATACCGAACTAGTGTCTTTTTGTCCCAAACTTGATGCGTATCCAAAATATTCTTTTGTCCCAAGATAATCTATTGATCCAAAATATTCATATCCCTCATATGTTGCAGGATATAAACCTGCAGGATTTTCACTCCAAGGAATATTCATGTTCCATATTTTAACATCAAACTCATCAATATCACAAACAGTTTCAAAATTAATAACATCACTACTCCAATGAGGTGCCGGTGTTATACTATCATAAAGTGTTGTCATATTTGGTGGATAGATTAATGTTCTTGAATAACATGACCCAGAAAATGATGAAAAGTCAGGTAAATTCCTATCAACAGTAATAACATTGTTACAGTACGCAATAATTCTATATGTCATCATTGGATAACAACTATTAATTGACATATAACAATCCGCCATAGGTGGTGGAGGACACGCAGGTGTGTTTGATGGTGTTAAACAAGGTGTCTTAGTTGGTGTTGGCGTTGGTGTTGCCGAACACACAAATGTATACGTTGAACTTGGTGTTGGGGTTGGTGTCGGTGTTGATGCGACGGACGCTGATGGTGTTGGGGTTGGTAAATTATAACAAGTGTTATTTATATCCCATTTACCGTCATAATATATTGTAATAAAATCACCAACTGAAGGTATTCCCTCATTAATTAAATTAGAACCAGAATATATTAATTCAACTTGGTTTGTTCCACTTAAAGAACACATATTTACAACATAGTTTGAGCTAACTACATAATTATTGTTAGTTAAAGCACTCCAACTAATTGTGGTTGCACTAGTATTTCCTGAAAAAAATCCTCTTAAAGGAGCTCTATTAAATACAGGTTCAATAACCGAATCCATATAAGGAATTCCATATGTATTACCGGCAGAACCATCTACATAATAAGGGTATTTAACATTTTGTCTATTTGATTGTGGTGAACCAGCACTATTTTGACTATTAAATGGTGGTTCCAATACCATACTATATGGTTGATTATATGTTGACGATAATGCATTGTACGATACTTCACTATCCCCAACTTGGAAATACGCAATGTTAAAGTTACCTTCAGATAATTTTTGTCTACCTGTATCAGTAACTCTTGTATTGATTAAACCAGATGTATTTTTGAGTATATATGCCATTTGTTATATAAATACTATGTTTGATATTTTATTTTACCCTACTTTTCCTATCGGTTTATTTATTACGGTTACCGAACAACAAGGACAGTTAGTTAACTTTACATCATTTAAATATAAATTATATGAATGTTTTTCAGATAAACAGTGAGTTTCTAAAGGTAGATTCAATATTGGTGTTGGATTACTAATTGTACCACTAACAGTGTCTCCCTGTACCATAGTTATATTATCCCAAGTAAATGTTGTAAGTGACTCAACAACAACACCTCCAATACACACTTTATCAGGTAAAGCATTTGATGACCCACTATTAGTGGTTGTACTATATGGAACAGGAATCATATTTTTATTTACTGTAACCACATTATTCCAAGTGTACGCATTAAATTGAGGTTGTTCTGTAAAATATTTCTCATGTACTAAATCAAATGAAAGAGTAGTACCTACAGGTAATTGTGGTGAAACCGTAACATTAAATGCGGTTGACGTGGCGTTTAGTGATAATGTTAGTGCATATATTTGAGGTGCTGCCGGTTGTATTAAATTCACAATTTGACTAAATGTTTGTCCTGAAGAGTCTGTAACAATTGTTGTGTATAACCCAGGACATAGACTTTGGAAGATAGGTTGGTTAGGGAAGAAGTTGAATCCATCTATACTATACTCATATGGTGGAACTCCATCAATAATATTAAATATTATACTTCCGTCACTAATACATCCACCTAAACCATCTTTACGAACACAAGTAGGTTGGTTAACTGTTAATTCATATCTCAATATGTCTTGACTTGCACAAGTTCCTTCACTCATTTGTACCGATAATATTGACGGATTTGGTGGTACTGAACCAATAGATTGCCATCCAGCAATAGGTGGTGTAGCTGGATTTAAATTAACTAAACTACCGTATGTCCATCCTGACACTTCCCACTGACTTGTACCACTCATCCATACCACATCATAACCTGAAGGTGTTGATGTCCAAGTTGGTTTTCCATTATAATACCCATTATAACCAAAATCAATTAATTCAAGATAAGGATCTTTACCTATTCTACCTTCAACAATTAAACATAAACCACTAAATGCCGGTATCGGTGTAGGAGTTGGTGTAGGAGTTGGTGTTGGTGTCGGACTTGGTGCGGTTAAATAACAAGTTGTTCTTGCGGTAAAGTCACCATAAAAATCGGTAACAACCGCATCATATTCTCCTGAACCCAAATTTGTTAATGTTTGAGAATAATTACCATTTTCCCATGATATAAAATATGGTGGTGTACCTCCTGTAATATACAAAGATGCCACACCGTCAAAACTATTACTTGTTGTTGGATTTTCAGTTAAACATTGTACTCCCAATGGGAATATTGTTATTACATCGCATTCATTTTGATATTTAAATAATCCACCAGGGCAAACTCCATTAACACAGAGTCCTTTAACTTCAAAATCAATATCTAAACAATTTGTTATTGGATCAAAATTTTCACTACATATATTGTATGTTGTACCACTTTGGAATGTTTCTGTTACAGTGTTTCCACTACAATCTTGATAGGTTAAATCATACTGATTAACCTTTGCAAAACTAAATTCTAAACAATAACAATTGGACATTTATATTCTCTTTTACTATAAATAATCAACTTACCATTTTTTAGTAAATTAATTATAAATAAAGATATTATAGTATTGTAAAAAGTGAATTATGGAACATAGTAAATACCACAACCTGTCGTACAATAATAAACAGAACCTGAAGGTAATGGTAATGACGATTCATTTGGTAAATCCATAATTGATAAACAATTCATATATGTCGTATTAGGACAAGAAGTTGCTATTCCATTACCAACAATAAATGAACAATCGTGTATAACCGTATTTCCAGAACCACCTAATATTGACGAAGATATTCCAATTGATGTGTTACATATACCACCACTTATTGTTGAATATGTAGATCCTGTTAATATTGTATTTTGATAACCACCACCAATTGTTGTACTTGTTGATCCTGTTAAAATTGTATTACAATACCCACCACTTATTGTTGAATACGAAGCACTTGATGTGTTACTACGACCACCACCTATTATTGAATATGTTGACCCCGTTAATGTTGTATTTCTATATCCACCACTTACGGTTGAGTAACAAGCACTTGATGTGTTGTATTTTCCCCCACCAATTGTCACATAATAAGAACTTGATGTGTTACCCGCACCTCCTACAACTGTTGAAAAATTATTAGTTGATTTGTTAAATGATCCGCCACCAACAAATGAACCATTACCACTTGATGTGTTACCTCTACCTCCACCTATGGTTGAGCAATCTCCACTTGATGTATTATTTAGTCCTCCACTTACGGTTGAATAATAACTACTTAAAACATTATTAATAGTTAATGTAACATCATTTGATGATGTACCACCAGGAAAAGTTGTTCCTGTAATAAAAATAGTGTCACCATTACTATATCCAAAACCTCCATTTGTGATTGTAACTCCAGTTATTGTATTACCACTAACATCAAATGTAAAATCCGCACCAACACCATAACCACTTGTTGTTGTTTGAGAATAAGGTCCGTAAGTCGCATCTGCAAGACCTAATCCAGCACTTGGAGTATATGAACTTAGAGTTGAGATAACACCTGTTGGTCCTGTTAAATTATTTGCACCACCCGATATAACACTTCCACAAGAACTATTATTATTGAAGGATCCTCCACCAATAAATGAATAAATACCGCTTGATGTGTTGTTACGACCACCACTTACCGTCGAATAAACACAACTAGATGTGTTAGCCGCTCCACCACCAACTGTTGAGTAATAACTACTCGATGTATTAAGGTATCCACCACTTACAGTTGATTTATTTCCACTTGAGGTATTACAATAACCTCCACTAACTGTTGAATAACTTCCCGACGCTTCATTATTATTATCACATCTCATTGTTGATCCAATTCCTGCATCCAAAACCATAATTGTGGAACCACTTATAGTGTCCATCATCTGACTAACGGTTGCTTTATATGATGAACCCGCAGGATCGTCAGTTATATCTGTCGGAATTACAATATGAATTAAATCATTTAATGTGACTCCCGTTGCCAATACTCTGTCTGTAAGTTTTTGATTTGCCATTTTTTAATCTATTTTTATTTTATAAATAATATAATACTTCTGCGGTTCCCAAAAATGTTGCACTTGCACTTAATGGTGTTATACATACCCACATTTCATCAAGTGTTCCATCAACATTAGAACCAACTCTAATTTGATTATCATCCACTTTAATTGTTGAAAGTGCTGATGATCCTGATTCACCAATTAAAGACGACATAATGTGACCTGGTGATGTTATCGTTGTTGTAACAGTCCCATTATATATTGAATATTGAAATGGTGAATTTGGTATATCTGTCCAACTTGGAGTTGCAGATAATGTAGGATTAAATTCAATAGTCACTAAGTAATTATCATTTGAGGTATTTAAAATACTCAAACTACTATATTGCGATGTCACTGATTTATAACTTGGTTTAAGTCTATAACCAATATATGGATATTTTGTACCTGACGAATTTAAATCTGCAGTGGTTGAGTTTATAACTCCTACAGTGGAATATAGTCCGTTTAATGCTCCTTCGGTTGATACTTGTGAACATATCATATCAAAACTTCCTGAACCAACACCAACTTGTCTTATTTCATACCTTATTGGTTGATTTGGTGATGACATATAAACATTTGGTTCGTTATTAGCACAATTATGTTCGGTAAAATAAATTAATATTCCATCTAAATCCAAACCAAATCTCATTCTACCAACACCTAACCATTGATAATCAACTGACATTAAATTAGTGTTAGACCAATCTAAACCTATTGGGTTAAATTCATTAGTGTTCCATACGGTTGTTGCCGCACTATAAACCGTAGTTCCCGATCTCCATATTTGAAAACTTATTTCGTTTGTTACCCCATTACTTTCTAAAAAGAACCCATCAAAAACCGAATTATATGTAGATGCCGTTGTTGAGGTGAATCCTCCCACCCTTTTTATGACATTTGTTTCTAACTGAAAATTTGAGAAACTTGCTTGGAATAATTGACTTTTTCCTGGTTGGTAAATAGGGTGTGTTTTTGATTGTCTTATAACTAAATCATTATTTGCCGCAGTTGACATTCTAACTCTCGCAAATTGTTGATTAAAAATTGACGTTGCAGTTCCTGCGGTAACCTCATTTACTTGTAATGGATTTTTATCGTATACGTGTTTAATGTCCAATAAATTTTGGACTGCGGCAGTTCTTAACCTACCAAATGCATCTAAATTTGCACTGTCACTATAAGATACTTGATTATTAAAAATAAAACTCATATTATATACCAATTTCCGTTTCTCACCATAACAGTAAGAGACATATAGTTTATATTCATATCAACATATGAATTACCATCAATCAATCCTGATGCTGGCGTTAATCTTATTCTGTATGAACCAGAAGTTCCTGCTTCATCTTTTATCAATAAATAATAACCATCTTTCGATGTTGTTGTCGGTAATGTTAAATCAACATTTGATGAACCACTAACCCCCCAATAACTTTTATCCCAAGTTAATGTTTGTGATGATGTTATTGCGGAGGTCGCATAATTCAACGGTAATGAAATATCTCTTGATTTAACGACACCTGTTGATGTATCTCTCACCAAGAAATTTGTATTTGACGGATCAGTATCTGGTGTATTTTGTAATGTTAAATAATTTGTATGGAATGTACACGCTGAAACCGATGTAATACCAACACCAAAAGCCGATGAACAATTATGTGTTACGGTATTTCCTGAACCTCCTAAAATTGAAGAATAATTTCCTATTGAGGTGTTAAATACTCCACCTAAAATTGAGGAGTAGTTTCCTGTTGTTGTGTTATTACTTCCTCCACCAATGAAATTATTACTTGCCGTTGTAGTTCCCGATATTCCACCACTTATTACCGAATAATCTCCACAAGCAGTATTGTTAGAACCACCACCAATTGATGCTCCGTTACCTATAAGTCTATTACATATACCTCCAGATAAGGTACCCCAAACACCATTATTTGTATTTTGTAGTCCTCCACCAACAAACGAAAAATAATTTGATGCAGTATTACGACAACCACCACCTACGGTTGATCCATTACAATTTGATGTATTACTAATTCCTCCTAATATTGACGAACAATTACCACTTGTTATATTTTGCAATCCACCACCTATTGTTGATCCAACACCTAAAGATCGATTCAAACATCCACCACCTATTGTCGAATAACACCCACTTGATGTGTTACCTCTACCTCCACCAATAAATGTAAAATAATTTGATGCGGTATTAGTTCTACCCCCACTTATTGTTGATACTACACCATTACTTTTATTTTGCGTTCCCCCACCAACGGTTGAATAACACCCACTTGATGTGTTACCTCTACCACCACCTACGGTTGAGCAATCTCCGATTGATGTGTTACAATAACCTCCACTTACGGTTGATATAAAACCGATTGACACATTTCTTCTACCACCACCGATAAATGAGTATCCCCCACTTGACGTGTTTAAACATCCACCTACTACGACTGATGAAAAACTACTTATTGTGTTACCACTACCTCCACCAATGGTTGAGTTTGCTGCTGATGCTAATATTGTATTTTGTTGTCCACCACCAATGGTTGAACTTGTTGCTCCAGCTAATATTGTATTACAATAACCTCCACTAACTGTTGAAGCTTTACCGTTAACTTTATTAAAATAACCTCCAACTACTAAACTATAAACATCACACGAAGTATTTCCACAACCTGATCCTATAAAACCACCCGTAGACATATTTGTATTACAAACACCCCCACCAATTACTGAGCACGCTCCTAATGATGTATTACCTATACCCCCACTTACCGTTGAGGTATCACCAACCGATGTATTTTGACGACCACCACTTACTGTTGAACACACACCATAAGATGTGTTACTGAATCCACCTCCAACAGTTGATGCATAACTACTTGACGTATTAGCGTTTCCACCACCGACTGAACTATATGTTCCACACGAAATATTTGCTCGCCCCCCACTTATTGTTGATATTTGACCACACGCCCTATTAAATTGACCACCACCTACGGTTGTAGAATCCCCTAACGATCTATTACATCTACCACCACCTACGGTTGAATAATATCCACTTGATGTACTACTTGCTCCCCCACTTATGGTTGATCTACCTCCACTTGAAGTGTTGTTTGCACCACCACCTACGGTTGAATAATAATCGCTTGAAGTATTACTCACACCCCCTCCAATTGTTGAATGTGTTGATCCTGTTAAGATTGTATTACATTCACCACCACCAATTGATGAACTTGTTGATCCTGTTAAGATTGTATTACATTCACCACCACCAATTGATGAACTTGTTGAACCAGTTAATATTGTATTATTACACCCACCACCTATGGTTGATGTGTCACTATTTGTTTTGTTACTAAGACCACCACTTATGGTTGAATCCGCACCAATTGATGAGTTACAACGTCCTCCACTTATAGTTGAATAGTAACCGCTTGAGGTATTAAAACGCCCCCCACCTATGGTTGATTCACTACCAATTGATGTATTACGATATCCTCCACTTATAGTTGAGTAATAAGTACCTGATGATGTGTTACATTTACCACCACCAACGGTTGAGTAACACCCACTTGATGTGTTACTTCTACCACCGCCAATTGTTGAAAAATAATTACTTGATGTATTCCCACTACCACCGCCAATTGTTGACCAGTCACCACTTGATGTATTATAATAACCTCCACTTACGGTTGAGTTAGCCCCATTTGATTCGTTACTTTGACCACCACCAACTGTTGATCCACCACCACTTGATGTGTTACCAACACCACCACTTACGGTTGATCTAGAACCGCTTGATGTATTCAAACCACCACCACCAATCGTTGTTAAAGTTGATCCTATTAGTATTGTATTGGAGTTCCCTCCACCTATAGTTGAGTTTGTTGCTCCTGTTAAGATTGTATTACAATACCCGCCACTTACAGTTGAATTATTAGATGTTGAACCATTTTGTTGTCCGCCACCTACTGTCGAATAACACCCACTTGATGTGTTACAATACCCCCCACTTACAGTTGACCAATTACAACTTGATGTATTTACTCTACCACCACTTACAGTGGAGTAGTTCCCACTTGCATCATTATTATTACCACATCTTTCAACCGAACCAATTCCAGAACCAACTATCATAACAGATGTTCCACCCGTTAATGCTCCAAGTACTTGCTGAAAACACGCTTTATATGATGATCCAGCAGGATTACCTTGTGATAAATCATTAGGATCCACTATGTGAAATAAATCAGTTAAATTAACCCCGGTTGCTGGTATTTGATCCGTTAAAAATGCCATTATTCTTTTTTATATATAAATACACTTTAATTCATTATTGGAACTGATAAATGCTATAATCCATAAAGAAGAAGTAATCTCCGTCTTGGAATTGTTTTCCTACAGGTGGTAAATTAACGCAATTTAAAACAATAAATCTTTCACAATATAAATCTTTTACTAATACTCCTATTGCTGGTGACATATTAAATTGTGATGGTAATGTAATTGTAACCATTGGTGGAATTACAGTATTTACAGTTGCAACTATTGTACAATTATTACCATAAACATCACAAACATATATTTGATATGGTATTGTTAATCCTGTAACATTACTTATCACCAATTGTGTCATTACTGTCCTTGGAATATATAACTATTATCATCTTGGAATACAAACTCAAAGTCGTCTTGGAAAACTTTTTGATATACTCCACATTCCACACAAGATATGTCATAATCTATTAACAAATTAATTATTACTCTTGTGTCATCCAATTGTGTTGTTACCGTAGGTTGACAAGTTGTGCCTCCAGTTAAACAACCACTCTTAATTATTATTTTATTAGTTTCAATATTGGTTTCAACCGAAGTAATTCCCGAAAAACCATATAAAGAAGTTTTAATTTCATTAACCCATTCCTCATCTGTTGGGTAATCATCAAGTCCTGTTGATGTATAAAATACGGTTTGAGAATTAACACCATTTACTGTCACATCAAGCGTAAAAATAGCAGAATTTAATATACAATTAGTATCTCCCGATGTTAAATCAAAGAAACCTTCATTTAACATTTGTTGTATACCTCTTCTACCAAGAGTACCACTATTTTGGAAATTATTAGAACATACTCTATATGTTTGATAACTACTATATAGTACTGTTCCAAATAATTCAATCGTTTTAATTAATGCACATCCATTATCATCAATTACCTCTAATGAATATGTTCCCGCAGTTAAACCAGTCACGGTAGTTCCTGTTTGTCCATTAACATTAGAACTCCAATTTAAAATAAACGGTGGCTCCCCACTTGTTATTAATACATCAAGTTCTCCATCATTCCCACTTATAGGTTGTGTAGCAAAAAAATCAAAATACACTGGAGACGATCCTGTAATATATACCGTTTCAATTTGTTGACAACCTCCTGAATCCGTTACAGTTACATCATAAAATCCTGGAGATAAATTACTAAATGTTGATACGGGTCCAGGTGGAAATCCGGTGATTTGATAGGTATATGGTAGTGTACCCCCACTTGACGCTAAAATCTGTATTGTCCCATTATTAAAACCACAAGTTGTACCTGTGGTATTTGCGGTAATTGTATATAAATTAGTATTATTTATTATTGTTGTTGCGGTAAATACACAAGAACCTCCACTAATCAAAATAGTATATGTATCCGATGATAATGGTGGCGAATGATAATTATTACCTTCAGTTGATGTAGATACAGTATTACCTAAAGAATTTATTAAAGTGTAAACATATGTACCAACATTAGAACCACCATTTAATTCAATAAAAATTTGTCCGTCACTATTATTACAATTTGAATTAACCGTACTAAGATTAAGAATTGAGAATCCGTTAGGTGTTAATAATGTTGTTGTTTGTGAGCTAGTACATAATCCAGCATCGGTAACATTAACAGTAAAATCACCTGAAGATAACCCCGTAAATGTATAACTATCTGAGAATGAAATTGCGACACTACCATTTGATCCTGAATAATAGAAAGGTGATGTCCCTCCTGTAAGTTGGACTGTAACCTCCCCGTCATTTGAGAAACAACTTGGTGACACAATAGTAAAATTAACAATACCAACAGGTAACACTTGGTTCACCGTAATATTTGTTAGTGTTTTTGAACATCCTAACGAATCCGTCATAGTCACACTATAAACACCGCTCGTTAATCCTGTAACTGTAGAACCTGTTTGTCCATTCGCATTACTACTCCAACTATATGTATATGGTGATGTTCCCGTCTGTCCTGTAACAATTATCTTCCCACTTCCATCAAGTGCAACACAACTACCATCATTTATAACATAAACACCAAAATCAACCGTTGTTGAGGATTTTACAATACAACTTTCACTTTTCCCAGTACATCCACCTCCATCATTTCCGATAACATAATATGTACCACCTGATAATGAATTAAAAGTATAACTACCAAGGGTTGTTGCACCACTTGATTGATACCCATTTGTTGTTTCATATAGAAAAACTTCTCCACCCCCATAATCAACTGAGAATGTTGAGGTTAAAGATCCGTTATTATTACCACAAGTTGTATTTGTTGTTGACGATATTGATAAACAACTACCTGTAGATATATTAAAATTTATTATTGCGGATGAAGGTCCTGGACTTAAACAAGAATCCGTAATTTCCAAACTATATGAACCACCAGTTAAACCACTAAAATAATATGAAGTAGTAGACGCAGAAGTCGGTAACAAACCTGATGTGGTTAATTCCATTACAGAATATGGAGGAGCGGTACTTCCTGTAATATCAAATGATACTACTCCAGCACCTATATTAGAGCAATCTCCGCTTACAAAATAATTATACACATATGGTAAACCACAACTCATTAGTTACATAGTAAATTAAAATTTATTCCAACATTAAGTTCAAAACTTTGAACTACGCTTAATGGGATACAAGTACTATTAAATACAGTAAAACTTGTTTCATCATCATTTAAATAATAACTTAACCCATATGTTTGTAAATCAACAAAACTTGTTTGTATTGCATCAACCCAAGTTTGTCCGCTTGGTACAGATAATGGGTTATTATATCCAACCCCATTGAAGAATGGGTAGTTAATAATATCATTTCCATTAAATTTAACATTCACATACCAAGTAGTTTGTAACGTATTCATATCACAATCACCAAATGTTAAACCGTTTGATGATAGATAACCATTTAACATATCACCAAGAACATTACCAAATGAATTAATATAAGGATTTGTATCCCAAGGATACACTGAACAACTTACCGTTTGGATTGGACAATCGTAGGTAAATAATTGCCCCACTAATGTACATGGGTTACAAGGTACAAGTACTAATTGACAACCCATCTGTCTTCTCCACACATATTTTTGCCTGTGGAATATTGAATTTTCGTACTTTGTACCGGCATTCCATATTGTTGTTGCCGGAACCATTTGTTCAATTAATCTAATCCAATAATCCCCAATACCATTTACATAATCTATCATTGTCTGATAAGTAAAATTGTCGTTTTTAATTCCCGCCAATTCTAGTGATTCAAGATATTTCCAATAAATTGACTGAAGTGTCGGATAACCTCCCGTCTTTCCATCAGTAATAAATTGTCTATTTCTAACATTAATTGTGTTATGCCAAAAACTTTGAGCAAATTCAAAAAATGTTTTTTGTTTTGGTTTTGGTATAATTTCAGTCCAATCTATTCCCCCTCTTTGTGGGTATGGTGTGTTAGGATTTGGGTTACAGTATGTTGGTGCAATATAATTCAATCCTTCTTCAGGTATTGGGTAATTATATTGTCGTGACATATTCCAAACATCGTAAACAAGTCCCTGAGCTGGATTCATAAAAATGTCAATATTTTTAACATTCAACACTAATCTATCATCATCAGTAGGGTAATAAGCTGTAAATCCACCATCAGTACTTCTCCTAATAATTTCATTATTTACCACCCAACTTTTTTTATTATCCGCAGTTTTTCGTAATTTAAAACCTAAATCCATATATGGAAATTGTTTAAATCTCTGTAAATATTCTTCCCCGTAATTGAATGGTTGTAAAGTTGTTTGATAATTTGGGTTTGCACCTGTAAATACACTAGTCGTCAAATCAACTTGTGCCGGCATTCTATGTTGTGGTGTAGATTCTATCCATCCTCCCCCAATTTGGAAGAAGAAATTATCACTGTCTACAGGCATACTTGGATAACCAAAACTATCTATAGGGTAATCAACTTTGGTTACTGTAATATCTTGAGTTACAGTATTTGTTGTGAATCCCGTATACTGAACACCCATAATTGAATATATGTCGGTAGTATCCAATACAGGTATATCCTGTACATATGTACCTCCCGATATTTGAGTATATTGTTCCCCAAATTGAGTTAAATTTATTCTCTGATCAGCAACATACACATATTCATTAAATTCGGTAATGGCATCAGGAGCACCAATCAATCTCAACAACATTTCAATTGATTTTCTTGTTCCTTTTGACTTAAATAGATATGCGGAATTTAATATTAAATTTCTATAATATTGATAATTAATTTCTTCAGGAGTTTGTCCTTTAGAAAGTCCTGTAAATGTATTTTCCCCACTTGAGAATACAGAATCTAATAATTGTTCGTTAGTGATTGGTGAAATATTATCTTTCCACCCTAAAGTTTGTGCTAAATTTTTTAAAAGTTGTGATGGGATATCATTTTTAACGGTATAATGAACTGAATTCATATACGCTAAAGCACCTATGAATTTTTTTGTTTCATCAAAACTTCTACCATATATTTGTAATATTTTTTCTACTTTTTGATCCGATGTATCAAATTCTTTTATCGCACCTGTAGTTAAAAATCTAGAAATTAAATTTGTTCTATATTCATCTAAATTTTCCGCAACACTACTTAATTTTAATAGATAACTATTAAAATCATTACCACTAATACTTAAATTCCAAATACCACTTAATGGGAAAATTACAACTTCTTGAGTGATAGTATAAGTACCATCATCATTTTCAATTGGTTTATTAAAATAAGCACTATATTTTGGTGAAATTTCTCTATTTAATAAAAAGTTTTCAACTTGATCAAACTCCTCATTGAAGACTTTGTTAACATAGAAGTCTGTTGGTCTTATTATTATTGTTTTAAAAATCTCGGATTGTCCATTAAACGGGTTTCCTTCAATATACAATTTTAATGTTGTATCTGTGTCTGTTGTTGGTACTACTGTATTAATTGGGTAATTTACCCCATCAATAATAACCGTATATTTTGAGTATTCCACCGTTAAATTTCTCAATGGAGATACTGTAATCTCTCTTAATTGTAAGTTTCTTGTTGCATTAATACTAAAATCAATGTCAAACGGATTACGAATAAGATATAATGGAATTTCAAAATATGTCTCATTTTCAATAACATCATACGATGAGGTTGTAACTGTTTGTCCTGTTACAAATCTTGTTGTTGATGAAAATATCTCTAACGCCGCAGGAAAGTAATTAATAATTTTAGTTATGGATACTGAAAATCTTTTAGCCAAAGAACCATAAATTGTAAAATTAGTAATTTCACTTAAATCATAATTTGGGTATACTTGAAAATTTTTATTTACCAATAATTTTGATTGTTCAATATCGGTAATATTCATTGATTCCAAAGAAATTGGATCGGAAAATGATCCAATTGAGAAATTTCTATTAACTTTTTCGGTCACATTGGTAGTGAACTCAAAATTTGCTTGAGTAAAACCTCCACCGTCAACTAATTGAAATCCGACAAGATTGTCAGAAAAACTTCCTTCTCCGCTAGCCTGTGGTGGGCAAGTATACTTAATAATTGCCATTATCCTGTTATATTTGTAAAGTTTTTAGTAAAATCAATATTATTACCTCTGTCTTGTCTAACTTCATAAAGAAGTTCATTAAACTGATCTCTAATTTCGTATAAGTTGTATTGTTTGTATATATTATTTTCACTGTCGTAAATAGTGTAAATACCATCATCAATTGACTTAGTTTGATTCCCATAAAGAGCAAGTGCCAATGTTGATATATCGTGCTCAACAATCTCAATTTCAGTGGTTACCGGATTAAAATATGTATTACTAATAACAATATCTTGATTTGGTTGTCCAATGAATGGTGTTGCGTTTGGTTTATTAGTTGGTGATGATGATGGTGAAAGCGTACAAAAAATTAAATTAGTTGTTCCTTCAGTATATCTATATCTAATTGATTTTTGTGATGTATTTGTAAGATTTTGTATTACTGGCTCACAATAAAAAGATGAGGTTATCATCCTAAAAAAGTTCGGTATCTTTGTTCCATCAGAATTTAAATATTCAACTCTAAATCCAATTAAACCTTGATTAATAAAATTATTCCTAAATTGTGTTGGGACATTATTAACATCAATAACAATCCCTTTAACATTTGGTAATGCCGATAAAATACCACAATCTGTAATTCTAGTTCTTATCTCTGCCGGTCTAATATATAATGTATATATCCCTAATTTATTGAATACATCCGCAGGAAGTTTTAAGTTGTATAATCCACCTAAAATCTCAACATCCGCATTACCACCAGTATTGTTATTATTAAAATAAGGTCGTAATATTGTTTTTGCATCCAATTTTGTTAAAACGAAATTATCAGTATCGTCTCTACTTGGAGTGTAATTCAAAATGATGTCTACATCATCAGGACTAACATCTGCCGGTCTAATTGTTCCGTAACTACCTGTTGCCACTATTAATATCTTTTATATTGTTTATCGTTTTAAATATAAATACTTAAAATCATTGTTTTTCCACATTAAAAAACCCATATCCATATTTGGTTAAGTCACCAACATTATCAACTTCACCAAGTCTTTCAATATATTCTAATGCAGACATTTTACCTCTTTCTATGAATATATTGGACTGTATTTCGGGTTGATCAATGACATTAATTAATGCCTCATTTTTTGTTAATGCCGACAATACCAAATCATCTTGAGTGAAACCTGAAGACTGTATTACATATAATGTTGTACCATCAGGATAGTCATAATAATCAACACCATCTATCGTATATGAAACATAAGTTCCACTTGGGTCAGGACCCCAATATGTACCAACACTATTTGATGTTCCTGTCACTTGAATGCCAGGTTTAAACTTCCCTTCAGCTAATAAATATTTAGGTCCATACTGAGCTAAGTCATTTATAGATGATTGGGTATATCCTGTGATTGTGAATGGTACTGTGGTGTAATTATAACTATAGAAATCATCTATATTTGTATTAGAATCACCACTAAATATATAATCATAATTAAATGAAGTTGCCGACCAATTACCACCCGCAGGTGTAAATGTTGCGACACCAAACGGATCTAAATTAGGTACAAAAACAAACGGTACAGTTATTGTTTTTGATACTTGGGATATTCCCCAAGGTGATGTCGCAGTCATCGTTATTGTGTACTGACCATTACCTATTGGGTAACTATGTGATAATGGTGCCGTTCCTGTTATTGTCTGAACTGTTGACCCATCACCCCAATCTACCTTAAATGTTGTTAATTCTAAAAACTTTTTTAACTCTAAATCTGAAGTATTATAAAAGTAATAGGTGTATGGACTACCTGTCGTTGCAGAGAACATAAAGTTGGTGATAACTTCTTTTTGTAATATCGCACCATCAAAAACAGAATAATAACCGTAATCCACTCCTGTTTGAGTTAAGAGAATCGGTATAGTTAATCCTGTTAAAATTGATGTTCCTCCAGACGCTCCTGACAGAACATATGTCATTCCCGTATAAACACCTGTTGATCCTGTTAATGTATTCTCAGTTATTGCAGTTATTGGGCAACAAGGATCAACATCATAAATATAATCAGTACCACCAGTATAATTTACCGTAATTAAATCCCCTTTTATATTTTCGGGTGATATTTTAAAATAATACTTTTGCTCAACCATTTTATACAGGATTTACATATTCAAACCAAATAATTGGGTTATTTTCCAACCCCACTCTTTGTACATTATTATCAGGTCGGTAAACCTGATAAGTTTTATTGTTATAATTTAAATTAACTTTATAATAAAAATAATTATCACCATTAAATGTGTACGGATTTGGTATTTGGAACTGTGGTTGATTAACCATAGTTGCGTAAGTCCCTGTTCTTCCATTAAAGAACTTTGCCGACATATAAAATTCTGTTAAATCTATAAAGTCTCTCTTTCTTAACCAATATATAAAAAACCCTTCCTTATCACCAATAAAATCCAATCTCATTGTTGGTTTTTTAACATCAACATTTGGTAATAATGTAGATATTGAAACCGACTCTGTAAACCCTTGTTGTACAGGTAAAATTATGGTAAAATATATTTTTTGACTTATTGGATCCGCAGTGTCATAAAAATCTAATTTAAAAAATGATTTAGTGAACGGATTACTATAATAGTATATTTCTTTCTCAGTAAACCCAACTGTAGTATAACTACTCACATAGTTAGAAATATTTGCCGATGGTATATTTTGAGGTAGCCCGTTATAAAAATAAAACTCATAATTTAACGAAGTTTTTAAAACATTTAATATATCGTAATTATCATGTGAAAATCTATCAACTTCAAAATCATTTGGTATTCCAACTATCTCACCTAAAATGGTTTTTTCATAATCTTCAATACCACCATCTCTTCCTCCAAAGTCCCACTTAAGTTCAATTGGAATGTCAATTTGTTTGTCATTTGCGGGGATTACTATCTTATATTTATTCACACTCATCTATTGTAGGTTCTGCAATTTCGTTTATGAATTGGTTACCAATTTGACTACCTTCAGGTATTAATCTAAATATGTTTTCAACAAACGGATAATGTTTTCCATTAATAAATGGGAAGTCAACACCAATACCACTTGCATCAATATATCCAAAAGGATATAAATCTCTCCATCTAAAACTATTTGATAAATTTGAATAGAACGAATAATCGGGTACCCCAACGATTAATTGAGCATCACCTTCTTCAATATAATCAGAAAATCTTCTGATTACTACAGTTTTATGTGGTTGATAATAGTATCCTAATTGATTTGTATTATTAGATGTAGTATTACCAGTTAAATTAAAATATGTTGGGTTAAATGTAAATTTGTGTAGAATATTTGATATTACTCTTTCTTCTTGGTTGTATGCATTAAATTCACAGTAATCTCCGTCAACTATATCACCTATTTGTAAATTTTCATTATAAACAAAAGGTCCAACAGGTGGTGTAGTTTGACTAAAATAAATACCTATTGGTAAATTAGCATCTGACGATACATTATTTATATCCCACCAAGGTGAAGGTTCATTATTAACTAATGGTAGGTTGAATGTAAATCCTTCCTTTAATGGGTTTGTCCACCCAAAATAACCTTTCCATATAGTAGTGAAGTATAATTCACTTAAAGGTCGTTTTTGATTATCAATTAATCCTGTTATATCAATGTCAGAATTAAATGTTAATGTGTAAGATTGATTACCTTCCTTAACAGATGTTCTTACAAGATTATTTGGGGTTAAAACTGCAGGTTCTAACTTACTTTTTGATGTAAATATATTTTGTTCAAATCCGGCTTTAACCAACACTGCGTTATCAGAACTTGTGAGTATTTTATGTCTTCTCACATAATAAGTTGACATTGTTTCCCCTGAATTCGCATCATCCAATACTTTTTTAAAAGTACCAGTAACTCCCTGATTAAATGTTGTACCGATATAACCTATGTTGTCTATGTTGAAAATGTACTCTTCACTACCAAACCCCGTATCACCTAAACTAGATACTAAAAACAACTGATCTCCAAAATAATCAAAAGATAAATAAACATAATCCCCTATATTTAACCCATGTGGCATAACACATCTAAAAGATATAACTCTTGTATTGTCATTACTTCCAACAACAATAATAAATGGGATACCATCAGATGCCACCCACGACCAAGATGTTGTTGTTTGTTGATCAACCGCTTCTAATTGTTTGTTTGGGTTATTATCATAAGCATAACTCATGTAATGAGTCCAATTATATGTAGTCGCACTTTTATTAACAAAAGTCAAATGATTATTTGGGGGTTGTGTGTATCCAGGATTATTATTATCCGTTCTAATAAAATCAAATTCAAAATACTGAGGATAACCATCCCAAGGTAAATTTGGGTTTACAGTTGCGGTAACCGCATTTTGTATTGCGTTTGCATAAAACATATTATTTTTAAACGGAGTATAGTTTGTAGATCCAACATAATTATTTTTAAATATGAATGAAAATTTACAAGTAGGTCTAAAAATTTGAGACGCTTCCCTTTCATTAATATAAAGTTGTTGTAAATTTACATCCGCAGTTCTATCAAATTCAATATTTTCTCTTTGTGTCTGTTCTAATGTTATATTAGATAGCATATCAACATTAGGAGAAACTTTATTTCTCAGAGATCCTAAAATAATTCTTGTTTCGTTATCAATACCCATTAGTCTAATTCTGTATCTATATATATTTTTATAAATCTATTTAATGCGGTTTTTCCGTTTTTTAATCCAAAATAGAAATGGTTTGGTGAACCAACTAAAACTCCATTAGCCGATGGTAATACGGTAGATGGGTTAGGTTGTGCGGGTGGTACTGCGGGTGGTATTGCGGGTGGTGCTGGCGGTACCGCAAAATTTGTAATAAACCCATAATAAATGTTAGGGAATGTCTGAGACATATCAGAAGTCTTAAAATAATCGTCCGATACTGCGTCTAAATCTTGATATCCTCTTTTATAAAAACCACCACCACTACTATCGGTATACCATGTATTGTCTTGATTTCCAAAAATACTATTGGCGTTACTTGTGTCAATTTTCCATTTATATAATGGAACTTCTTGTGTATCAGGGTATCCTATATATGTTTGTAATGGAGGATTGGTTTGGAAACTGTAAATATTATACCCAGGTGACAATGCTCTCCTATTTCTATATTCGTTTTCACTTGTATTATAGAATATCCCAAAAACAGGTTCCCCATTTGTATTTTGTGCAACCCATATATAATCATCAGGATAGTTACCACCGATAAACGGATTGACTTGATATTCCGAATTTATTGAGAAGGATTGTGCAATATCTCCATCAATTCTATCTCCAGGTCGATTAAAGAATTGTTCAATACCACCATTTTGGATAGATAGTACTTGTTCTAAGAATGTTGAGTTTACTATTCTTGAGATTATTGCTAACTGTAATACATCTGAACTATCTTGATATGAAGTACTTTTTATTGTATTCGCTAAATATTTACCACTGAAGTCCGGATCCCCACAAATCTCTGATATAAATTCGTCTCTTTTTCCTAAATCCATAATTGTAGTTGGGAATAGAATTTGTCTTGTATTTTGTGAATCATCTTGTGGTTGATATCCTGTCAAATTAGTGAAGAAGTTACTTATGGTTGGTTGAGGTCCACCAATAAATTCACCTATATTATCCGCATATGGAGTACTTCTATAATAGAAGTTATTACTAATATCATTAAACATTACAATATCTTCACAGAAATTATAATTAGGTTGTCCTATTATATTATACGTTGTTTGTTTATTGAATGTTGGCATATATAATGTACCGTTAATCCAATTGTTTTGGAACATATGCCCAAACACTCCTCTACAAGCTCCAAATATGATTCTAAATCTTGTTCTCCATTCCGCTAAATACTTAATGTCATCTTTAATAGTTTTCACTAATTTGTCATCAACAAAATAATAACATCCACCATTAACTCTTTTATTTACACCATTTTCTCCTGTTTGATTAAAAGTACAAGGATCTGAAACACCAAAATTAATTCCCGCACCTGAATAACATTTTAATGGAACCATTCCTTCACAACTAAATGTTTCCACAATTGTTGACGTAGATCCTGTTCCTAATTCACTAAACGCATCTAAATCATTTAATCCTTGTACTCCATCACCTGAAGCGTTAAAGTTAGTTACCTGTCCTTGTTCATCAATTGCGTAGAATGTAAAGTTATTATTTTGATGTAATGGGAATGAGTTATATCCAACAGTATCTGTTGAGTCAGATGTAGGTAACCTATCTGATCTAAATATTAAATTTTGACTTGGGGTTATATTTGTTGTTAATGGTATATTACCATTTGCACTCACATGATATGCAGGTGCGTAACATCTTGCTAATGGGCTGGTTGTTGAGAATACCGGTGGACCAATAAGTCCAAGTCCTCCATCATAACAAATATAGTTAATTGCATTTGTAACCGTAAATGAGCCACCATCAACTCTACCTATAAAATCACTTAATATTGTTGTTGCACCAATAGTACTTTTCCATCTAAAAATTTGAGGTAGTCCATTACCATTCTCAACTCTACCATTTGCCTCTATCCAGTTTGACATAGGATACCCCGCATCATACGAACCGTGAATATAAGATATTGTTGATTTATCTGTTGATATGTAATATCGTGGTGAATCGGTTGTGAATGCAGTAAACGCCGAGGTATCTACCGTAAATCCTATTGGTTGATGAAATAAAAATGTATTTGAGTTTGATGTTGCTAAACTATGTGATTCAGGTGTTTGTTGATCATAATAATATGTCGGGTTACCAGAATTTTGTTGTATCGGAATATTTAAAAAATATTCTCCCGTAACTGTTGTGGTACCCAATGGTTGTCCAAATAATTCAGATAAATCGTATTTTATTTCTTGTTTTTCAGTATATGGATCAACACCTCTAACTAATATTAAAATTTCTTGTTGTTGATAATCATTAAACCAAAACCAAGGTGGTGTGTGAGAACTTGCCGTTGGATTTAAATAGCTTATTTTATTTTGAAAGAAGTACTTCCACAACACTCCTGAATTAGTTACTGTTGATCCAACATAGGTACCTTGTGGTTGTAATGGACCTGTGGATACAAGTTCATCCCATGTATATCCGGCAACTACTTGGAAATACTCTATACCTGATTTATATAAATATTCCTTTTCACTTTCAGTACCAACAACAGTTATATCTGATGTTATATTAACACCTAAGTCATTCATATAAGTTAAAGGTACTGTATATGTGCCAACCCCTAATGTAGTCCCTGTTATTGCATTTCCCCCAAATTGATTTTCGGTACCACCTGTAACATTAAAGTCATTAGTATTCACCGGATTAGTAAAAGAAATTACTTTACCCACTAACTGACTAATTGTGCCCTGATCCGCTAACATTATCATTGATAAATCTTGATATGAATTACCACCAACACCTAAAGTTGTTGTACCAACCAATGTTGGGTTTGGTGTTACTGTGATTCTGTTTCTAGCGGTAATATCAAAGTATCTCGATCTAAGATTAGCCATGTTCATTGATTGAGCCAATGTCATACCATCACCAAATCTTTTAAACAATTGTCCCGAATTAGCACTAGCACCATCAGGACCTAATTCCTCCCATATTGGTACTTTATAATAAACTCTAGCGGGATTAACTGCCCCAGCAAATAATTGTTGAGAACCTTGATCCCAAGCCGTTTGGTCCGGAGTTGAGGAAAAGGTTAATCCGCAAGGATTGTTTGTGGGATTCAATGTCCAAGTACTATAACTACCTAAAGTACCTAAATCACTTAATATTGATATATTAATACCTAACGCCGCGGCATTCCAAGAACCCGCAACAGAACTTGATGTTACCAAACTCTCATCAGGACAAGAACAAGCCTCACAATCAGGATATGTCATCATTGGTAATGATAACCTTTTGAATGGGTTATCTTCACTCATTGGTTCTAATGTTTCTTTTTTACATTCAACATTACCTCCTAAATTTTTAACAATTTTACATATGTTATAAACAATACCATTAACTAATTTTATAACAAAGTTAGCTATTGCAACTATTATTGGATATATTAATGCCAATACGTGATTTACAACTATTATAATAACAATCATTGGTGATACTATTGCAAGTAACAAAGTGAATAAGAAGAATATGAAGTCAAAATTCCTAACTAAATCATTAACAGGTAATTTGTTATTTTCACTCTGACAAGTTCTATTTGTAATTTCTTTAATCCCAAGATGTCTGGCTCTATTGCTACCATTTTTATACCTATCAATAAATGAACTTACGGTATAAACTTTATTGTAATGAAATTTATAAAAACTATCCTCACAATCAATTGCCGCTTGAGTATCATAATAATCATCCCAATCTAAACTGAATGCGTAAGATCTTAATAGGTTAAATAGTGGTTCGTCATATATTGTGAACACAATATCAATAGGTTGTGTATTATCTATTGGTATTGCATTAAATGTAATTATATTGTTGACATTGGGTAATGGTACACTATCCAAACTACCATAATATGGAACTCCGTTTACTTCAATTGTTAATTGTTGTGTATTTACCACACTATTAAGAAAGAACCCCCCTCTAGGTATTGGTCCAACAGACAATGATGTTGATCCAACAGGTATTGACGCTTGATATTCACTTGTATATGTATCAGAATTTTTAAATGGATCATTATTCTCATCAGTACTATTCCATCCGTGTTCTTTAATATTAGGTACCAAATAGTTACCTCTCATAAAGTTATTTTGCAAACCCTCTTCGTTTTGCCACTTAATTTTAAATCTGTACTTTGAAGTGGTTGGTATTCCCACTTTTGGATCGTTAGATAATACCTGTTCACCAAATTCATTTGTTGTTACATAATCCAAATTCATTGGTAAATTAACCAACCAAGTACCCTCACCATCAATTATCTTACCATCCTGTTCTAATCTATATTGTTCAAGAACAGGATATCCATTATCATCAGTATTAATTGTTTGTCTAATTGCCAATATTTGTCCAGGACCCGCAATTAGTTCACACATATTTCCTGTGTTAATCTTTGGTTTACAACTTTTCTTAACCGCATCCTCATTTGTTGTTGAGAACATTGAACCCATAAACACAGAAGTCGGTTGTATGTTTACATTAGCAGATGCCGTTAAATCAAAATCAACTCTTGTGATACCCAATAAACAAATTTCAGGTTCACCCCATAATGGTTGTACTTGAACTATTTTATTTAATGTTTTAACTTGTGGTAATTCTCGTAAGTTGGTTGAAGTTTTGAACTTGTTCCCATCAACTTGAGTTTCTGTTGCTAATCCTGAGTTAATTAAATCTTGTGGTGATAATGAGAAACACCCAATATCGGATAAATCAACATCCATAAATATTGTTTGTTCTCCAGTTGGTACCCCAAATATCATATAGTCACCACTTTCATTTGTTTTTACAGTAAACTTATAATATTTGTCGTATACCTCAACTAATGCTGCATCGGTTAAAACATCCTCTCTACTTGGAAATGTACCTGTTGCTGAATGTCCTTGATATGAAGGTTCATAAGGTAATAAATTATATCTATAACCATCGTCATTTAAATCATCAATGTTTTTATATGGATATAATTGAGAAATAATTGGGTTTTGTTCATCTTCGTCAGTTATTGGGATGAACACCGATACTTTAGCGTTTGGTACCCCAAAACCTCCGTTAACTAATACTCTACCTACAACAACACCGTAATCAGAACACATACGAGTGTATATATCATTTTGAAATATCTTCAAAGATAAAATCTCCAAGTATTCAAAATCCTGATCTAATTGTATTTTTATGGATTTATCTACACCTGGCTCGGTTCTAATTCTATATGATTTTGGCATTAAATTCTTTTTTTGATAAATAGTTTATTTCCTATTTTCAAAAAATAATTCTTTTATTCTAAAAATAAATCATCAAGAGAAATTCACCGTTTTTAAATTAAGAACTCTAACATTAATATCTTTATTTGGATATCTAATTTGGTAAATTTGAGTTGGTTCTGCAAATATAGTGTCAGTAATTAATCCAATCTCTTTAGTTGCCGAATCAGAGTAAGGTTGTGATGTTTGTGATGATGAATATTGTCCTCCAACATTATTAATAAAACTTATATCGGAAATACTAATAACCCCATTTTCATTTTGAATTAATCGTCTTATTTCGGATACATAAACATTCTCACCCATCTGTCTTTGTAATGGACTAAAATAGTTTGATATAATATCAATTATTTTAGTAACTACCGCACCTTGATTTTGACTCGCATCTAATACTACATCAACATTAACACTTAAGTCAATAACATTTGCAGTTTCAATTGAGATATAGTCATTTATCATTCTATAATTAGAAAGGTAATTGGCGACATTATTTTTTAATGTATTTGATATTACTTCAGTTAATTTACCTTCAGCGTCGTAAGATAACATTTTAATTTTAATTTTGTTGTTTTCTTCCGTAATTGCAACTTTACCAGGTGCCCCAAATTGTGACGGCATATTTCTTAAAATGGATTCATAATCATTTATAGTTACCGCTCTATTTTGTGCGGCAAAATTATATGTCACATATTGTCTAACTTCTTCTGTTGATGGAGCATTTGCCCCTCCAATTGCCGCAGTAACATTATTACATGATAATGAATTAATAACAGTAGTATTTACGGATTGTGACGGTCCATTCACATAAAATGAAACGGTACCTATTTGATTTATAATATTAACACCTAAATTCGTTCCTTGTCCACCACCGACTCTATATTGTATGAATAGTGTTGAGTTAGATTTTAAAGCCGCACCCAAAGCTAAATTATTAATATATTTACTTAAATCTAATTGATATCCATTTCTTGCAAAATCTCTTAATTGTTCGTCTGCAGAAACATTACCACCACCAAAAGTTAATTTCATAAACCCTTCAGGTGTATATTCAGTAATTAATTTATTATCTGTGGTTATGTATTTACCGACTTTAACTCCTGGTTGATCAGATACCTTTGTAGGGTCTTCAATAAACACTCTATTCTCAACTAAAGCAGGTACTTCATACCATCTATTTTCTAAACCTAAAAACTCCTGTGGACTTGGTACCGTAGAATATTGTGTACCATCTTTTAATAATACACTTGTGATTCCCAATACATTTTTTTCAGGTAAGAAAAGTTCAAAGAATGGTTTAACATCATTTGGAGTTACAACTCTTCTAAATACTTTTGTTACTCCATTAACTACCACTTCTCTTTTTACAATTGTATAGTTAACTAATTTACCACTACCATCAAAATTAGGTATTTTTAATCTATTTGGTGATCCTTCAGCATTAATTGCCGATGCAAAATCAATATCATATACAGTTTCAAAAGGTTGTCCAGCACCATTAACTTGTGAACCTCTTCTCAAAATACCACAATATCTTAAATCTTCTCTATCCCCAAACGCAGGAACTGTAATTGAGAAGTCAACCAATGCAACTGAAGGTCTCAACCCAGGTATTTTTAAACCATAAGTTCTTGCAATATTATAGATTGATGATTTTTGTTGTGCGTATTGTAATACGGTTTCTTGGATACTTCTATCAATATTAAAATGTAGGTTGTCGGTTACTGCGGCATTTAAGTCTAACATTACCGAAAATATTCCAGCATCATTAAAATTCTGAACTAAATCAGGATAATAAGTTCTTGTAAAATTTATTAACTCAGTTCTTATCCCCTGAAAATCTCTCGTTGTGTACGATATTTTTTTATTTGCCATATACTATTAAATATTAATAATAACAAAATCACTTGATTCAAAAGCGGTATTAGTCGTTTTATAATCAATTCTAATTTTTGCCGTGTGTTCTAATTGTGATATATTTGAGACAGTATATTCTCTTTTATCCTCACCATTTATGTATGTTCCTTTATTTTCTTCTTCCATTGAGGCATCTGTTATTTTAACATTAGTAACAGTTAAACCTGGCATATAAGTTGATACCGAATCTCTAATCTCTGATTCTATTTCCGAAAATGTAGGTCCATCCAATGGTTCAAAAATATATTCATATAGTCTAGTACCAAAATCAGGTAAAAAATACCTAGTACCTTTTCTTGTTAAAAGTAAATGAATAAGATTACTCCTCACTTCTTCATCTGTTGTATCAGAACAATCTAAATACTTTCCCACATACGAATTTTGAAAGGGGAAATTTATTCCATATGTTACTCCATTTGCCATATCTAATAAATATAATGTTGGGAAGTTTTATATAAATAAAAAATCCCAACATAAGTCGGGATTATATTTTAGGATGAACATCCAAAACAATCAAATTCACTATTTTCAGGTTTTGGTGGTAGATTCATGTTTGAATAGTCCACTTTGGGAACAAATGGTGTTGCTTTTGGTTTTTCTACTTTTGACATATCAACCGCCAAGTGTTTTGCCCCTGTGGAAATTGCCTTGGTTCTAACATAATAACAAAGAGTTTTCAAACCTTTTTCCCACGAGTGGAAATGTGATGATGTAATCTTTGACAATGTTGGGTTCGCCATATAGATATTCATTGATTGTGATTGATCAATAAATGGTGCTCTGTCTGCCGCCATATCAATCAATTCTCTTTGTGAAATCTCCCAAATTGTTTTATACTTTGGAATCAAATGCTCAATTCGTTTAACTTTCTTATTGTAGTGTTTATCTTCAGTATCTAAATAATTGTTAAAGTTAATGTTTTGAATCGATCCCTCATTGATAATAATTTCATTCTTCAAATCCTCAGACCAAATACCCATTTTTTCAAAGTCATTAATGAGGTATTTATTCACAATCATAATTTCACCACCTACCACTCTTCTGTTAAACAATGCTGAATGTGCGGGTTCTGTCATTTCAAATGAACCTGTAATTTTCGCTGAAGATGCTACAGGCATTTGTGCCGTGAATAATGAATTACATACCCCAAATTCTTTTACATCTTCTTTAAGTTGGTTCCAATCCCAGTATCCTGATAAATCACTTTCATTCAATCCCCACATATCAAATTGGAATATACCTTGTGACATTGGCGATCCTTCAAAGAATTTATATGGTAGATACTCCCCATTTTTACAAAGTTTATTACTTTCATAGATAGCACCGTAATAAATGGTTTCAAAAATTTGTTTATTTAAGATTCTTGCTTCTTCTTCGGTGAATATTAAATCAAGTAGATAAAATACATCTGCCAATCCTTGAGTTCCAATTGCAATTGCTCGTTGTTCTAACCCACCTTTTAACCCTTTGTCTGTTGAGTAACTATTAATGTTAACGACTTTATTTAACGCTCTAACCACTTTTCTAACTTCAGTAAAAAGTAATTGGAAATCAAACTTATTACCTTGAATGAAGTTCTTCAATACCATTGAGGACAATGTACAAATTGCAGTAGTCTCTTCGTCAGTATATTGGTATATTTCATTACACAAGTTTGACTGTTTAATCACACCGATATTTTGGTGGTTAGTCTTTCTATTAGCACTATCTTTAGAACATAAATAAGGAACACCAGTCTCAACTTGTGATTCAATAATTTTAGTCCAAACATCTTGAGCTTTAACTTTTTTACCTAAACCAAGTGCCACCGCTTCACGATAAACACTTTCATATTCATCACCATAACATTCTTGTAATGGTTTAAGTCCAGATTTATTAATGTCGTTAGGACAGAACAAATACCAATCACCATTATTTTTAACGGCTCTCATAAAGTTATCAGGAATCCAAAGTGCGGTAAACAAATCTCTCGCTCTTAATTCTTCAGCACCTGTATTCTTTTTGATGTCAAGAAGATCCATAATATCTTTATGCCAAGGTTCTAAATAAATTGCTGCCGACCCAGGTCTTCTACCTTGTTGATTAAAGAATCGTAAAGATTCGTTAACAATTTTAAGGTATTTCAATAAACCACCAGCATAACCACCTGAACTATTAATACGACTTTCTTTACTTCTTTGATTTGACATACACAATCCAATACCCGCAGCATCCGCAGAATAAGTTGAGATATCATTCAATGTTTCCAACAATCCCATTCTTGAGTCAGAGTTGTTGTAATGTAACACACAAGACGCCAATTGAGGAATTTTTGTTCCTGAATTAATCATAATTGGTGTTGCGGGTGATATACGTTGTTCAGACAACGACTTATAATAATCAAAAGCCTCTTCCATTGTATTGGTTACCCACAACGCAACTCTCATATACATATGTTGTGGTCGTTCAATTACCTTACCTGTTGGTCGTTTCAACAAATACATTTCTTGTAATGATCTCCAAGCAAAATAATCAAAGTTATAGTCGTTATCGTGATTGATTACCGCATCAATAATCTCAGCACCATATTCATTAATTGTGTTAATTAATTTTTCATTAACCACTCCATCATCATACAACAATTCCATAGTTTGTGAAAAACTATCATTAGTTTCTTTATGATATGAAGATATTGCAACTGAAGATGCTAACCTTGAATAGTCGTGGTGACTACCAGTATAAGCCGCAGCAATCTCATATACAAGTTTATCTAATTCTTTTGTTGTTATTTCTCCTTCAGTTGGTACCGAGGTAATAACCTTAATGAATATTTCGTCCGAATTAACATTCAAACCTTTTGATGCTCGTTTTACACGATTGTAAATTTTTTGTGGGTTAAATGCAACCGAATCCCCACCTCTTTTAATAATTTTTAATGACATAATTTTTTATTTTTTTAGAAATCGTCTGTAAATGAAATTGTTTCGTTCAATTTTGCTTTTTGGTATTCCATTGTTCTTGATTCAAAGAAGTTACCTTTTGTTTCAACCGCAATTTGTTCCATAAACTTGAATGGTTGTTCAACATTAAATTGTTTCTTACATCCAAACTTAACCAATAATCCATCAACAACAAACTCAAGGTATTGTTTCATCAAGTTAGAGTTCATACCGATAAGTGATACTGGTAGTGATTCTGTGATGAATTCTTTTTCAATTTCAAGTGCCGATAATAAAATCTCTTTAATTCGTTTTTCAGACGGTTTGTTTTCGCAATGGTTATTCAACAAGTGAATTGCAAAATCACAATGTAAGTTTTCATCTTTAAAGATTAATGAATTCGCATTACATAATCCTTGCATGATACCTCTTGATTTCAACCAAAAGATTGAGCAGAATGAACCTGAGAAGAAAATTCCTTCAACCGCTGCGAATGCTACCAATCGTTCTTGGAATGACGCATTTTCAATCCAATCCAACGCCCATTTTGCTTTCTTCTGAACTGCAGGTAATCTGTCAATTGCATTGAAACATTCGTCTTTTTCTTTAGCGTTACTGATATAGGTATCAATCAACAATGAGTACATTAGTGAGTGAATATTTTCCATTGCCAACTGGAATCCGTAGAAGAATTTTGCTTCAGGATATTGTACTTCTCGGTAGAAATTTTCCGCCAAGTTTTCGTTAACAATACCATCAGATGCTGCAAAGAATGATAATACATTTTTAACAAAATATTTTTCATTATCAGTTAATTTTTCCCAATCACGAATATCATTGGTTAAATCAACTTCTTCAGCAGTCCAAAATGCCGCTTGATGTTGTTTGTAATATTCCCAAATATCGTTGTGCTCAATAGGGAATATAACAAATCTTGAGGGGTTAGTTTTTAAAATTTTCTCTTCCATTTTTTTTTAATTTACATATTTCCATAAAAATCCACCACATTTATTTCTTTTACCTTGGCAGACCATAACAATGTTACCTTTATTTTTTATATTATTTTCTTTTGCTGCTATTTCTAAAGACATATATGTTTCAATAATATTACCAGTTTCTAAACATATTTTATTAACCGATTTAATATTTTTAGCCGGTTTACCCTTATTAGGACTTAAAACGCTTAATTTTAATTTATGTTCTTCAGAAAGTTTTCTTCCTTTTAACGACTCACTTATATTTTTTTTAGTTTTATCACTTCTTTTTTTCCCAACTAAAGATTTGCCGATATTATCTTTATGTTCTTTACTTAATTTTTTATTTTTCCAATAACTATGTTTGCCAATATTATTTAATGAAATTTTTTTTCTTGTCTCTTCATTAGGTATGTAATTAAGATTTGATTCCCCACCATCGGTTAAATTTAATAAATTATTAGTTTTTTTATATTTTTTTATCCAAAAAATCTCTTTATTGGCCCATTCTTTATTATTTGTTTCCTCAATTATTATTATTTCAGGTTTTTTATTCTTTTTCAATAATTTATTTATCCACAAATATAACGGTCTTTTAACTTTTTTTTCACCTAAATAAATGTGTTCTTTTAATCTTTTATTAACATTTTTTTTAGTTTTACCGACATATCTTATTATTTCAGGTTCATCAGGGTTATATATCCCATATATAAATATTTTTTCCATATCCATAGATTTTATAATATAAATACAGGTAAATATATTTTTAATATCACTAACTTACTTAAATTTTCAATTATTTTGTTCTTTTTGTTTTCTTTTCTCCATCAACTCTTTAACACGCTGACGCTGTCTTTCTTCTTTTTGTTCCTCAACTCCTAAGAAAGTCATTGAACTTTCGGTATCAATTTCTAACATACCGTTATCAAATTTACAGTTTTCAAATACGATACCGTCATCACCAATTCTTGATTTAGTTATGGCGATTGTTGCTAATTTCATTTCTTTTTGTTGTAATGTCTTAGCCACAGAAATAATAACATGACCTACTTGTGCCTTTTTAATAGAACCACCCATTTGATCAGTTGTTACAACTTCAGAAGAAATGGAATTTCTATTACCTTGAGTAGCAGTCCATCCTACAATGTTAAGTTCGTGACACATCGCCTCAAAACCTCTCATTACAGAACCCTCACTTTTCCACTCATCACCTAAATTTTTGTCAGGTACAACACAATCAATATAATCTAATAAAATCATATCAATTTTTGTCCCATCAGCAATCATTTTCCTAACTTGATTTTTAATTTGCAACATCGTCACAGTATCTGATGGCAATTTTTTCATAATTAGTTTGTTAGGCATAGTCTCTTCAATTTCCCTAACCCTAGATGTTACCTCATCTCTTTTTTCTGACAAATCGTCAGGATGTATTTTAGTCCAAAGAGTAAAATGTTTTCTTTGAATTATCTTTGGGTTGTCTTCAAAAAATATTTGAAGTACACTGTTTCCCATGTTAAATGCATGGTTCGCAATCTTAGTTAAAAGGGTTGATTTACCAACACCAGTTGGTGCCAAAACAACACCGATTTCGCCTTTTGCTAAACCTCCTTTTAACAGTCTGTCAATACCAGGAATTCCCATTGGGATTGGATGTCTATAGTCGTCATCCAAGACTTGATCCAAGTTACTAAAAACACTTGAAGTACTTGTGTCTTTCTCTCCTACTTGAATCGCTCCTCTAAACATTTCTTCAATGGTGTCATAGTTTTCAAATTCACCACCGTCAATGATTTTTTGAGCCTTACTCATTACTTTTACTACCTCTTGTTGTTTACAAAACTTAAGAGCCTTCTCTTGTACAAAATCCCCTCCCTCGATAGGTGCATCCTTAATTTTGGTAATCATATCCAAAACAACTTTAGATGCCATTTCTTGTTGTAGTTCTGATTTTGTAACTTGTTCTAATGTATCAAATGATGGTGTATGATTGTATTTTTTATAATACTCTTTCACCATTTGAATGATGATTTTGAAATACTTGTTTTCAAAATAACTTGGTTCAATCACATCAATAATTGAGTGTGAAAAATCCTTGTCTAAAATAATTTGATTCAGCAATTGAATCTGAAAATTGTTACCTAAATAATCAAAGTTTTTGTGTGTCGCCATAGTTTTTTAATTTGTTTGTTAAGATAAATAGTATCAAACTAAACTAAATCCAGCATACTCAATATTAAATTTTTTACCTGAAAAAATGTCAGTTAGGTCGGATAATATCCCTTTTAGTTGTGGGCGTAGGTCCACGGTATATCTTACCTTCGGAGGGTATACTTTAGCCTCAAACACTCTATGACAAATTGTCATATCTCCAACTCTAATTATCATGTGAAAGTTCTCATCACCATCAGTATTTGATGTGTTAAGAACATCAGGATTCTCCTGAATTTCATACTGATTGTCTAACATATAAACAATCGTTCTCATCTTTAAATCGCTTTTCAATTTGTCACACAAATCTCCAATGTATTCATATACATTAAACGAATTTCTTGACTTAGGATTAAATCCCCTAACATTAAAGAATCTCTGAACGATAATGTTTTCGTTACATTTCAATAGGAATTCCACTTTTGTAAAATCTAAATCTTTCATAAATTTGTTTTTTTGTTTCTGTAATTTGTTTTTTCTTTTCTTGTTAATTTTAAAAATGGTTTTAAGAAATTTACCCAAGCATCATCACCCTTTGGTAGATACCTAAAGAATCCATCTTCCATCATCATCTTTATTAAGTTTCTGTATCCTCTCCCATCAGGATCCAAAGTTTCTGAATAATATAATTCAACTAACTTTTTCCCTTCTTCATTTATTAACGGGTTGGATAAATCAACTAATATTTGATTCACGCTGAAGAACTTTTCCCCAAGTACCCCTTCTTTGGTTTTTCCACTTGATAGATTATTCAAAACTACACTTTTATTTTGATTCTCTAACAACTTCCTACCTTTGTTTAAAATATCGGTAAATGATACTTGCGAATCAAGTATCTCAGGAAATAATTTGACTAAAGTTTTCTCACCAAGTAAACTGATACCATCAATATTATCTGAGGTGTCACCAGCAACTATCTTAAATGTCATTATGTTATAATGTGGAATACTATAATCTTTGATTTTTATTTTATCCCCATTTTTATAGTATTTTTTTTGTTGTGGTGAATATATTGTCACCTTTTCGGAAATAAGTTGTGTAAGATCCTTATCTGATGAAAATATTGTTTTATCCTCATCTTCAGATATTTGACAATAATAAGCAATTAAATCATCCGCTTCAGAATTATCAACTTCTAATTGTCTAACAAACATCTCTTCAAGATATTGTTTTACTCTCTGTTTTTGGGTATTAAATGAATATGTTTTTTCTTCAGTATAAGATGATTTTCTATTACCCTTATATTTCGGATAAAGTAATTTTCTTTGGGACGAATTTTCATCACCGTCCCAAAAAACAACTACTTTGTTAAAATTGGATTCTTCTAAGAATTTGCGCAAAGTATTAAGAAAATGCCAAGTTCCTCCAATGTGTTCTCCTTCATTAAAGAAATCTTTAACTCCGTGAAAACCTATTTTTAATAAATTGTTACCATCAACAATAAGTGTCTTGGTCATTTTAATACGATTAATTCGTTCTACAATATTACTCTACTTCTTCATCATATGCAACAGACTCATCTAATGTATAGTTTGAATCCCCCATTTTTTGTACCCAATAATCCGAATATTCTTTTTTATATTTATCCAAAGAATCTTTTGTATCGGTTATATATCCATGAGGTACTGCAATTATTTTACCATCTTTATATCCAATACCATTAACATGGTTTTTCAAAATAGAGATTTTTGTTCTAATTGCAAATGATACTTTTCTACCATTTTTAGTTGCATCAATATGACTGATACCCGCTTTCTTTTGATTACCAAATAAGAATACTAAACTACTTGCTAACCATACTGCAGTTCCTCCTTTTGCTTGAATCTCAGGTTGTCCGAATGGATTATCGGGAAGTAGTACCCAAGGTTGATTTAACACCACTAAAGTGTTGTAATATGGGTAATCTTCTTTTTTTGATTTAGAGATACGAGAATGGATTCCCATACCAATTTTGTCCGCTAATACTTTCGCATTGTGCATTCCACCACCTTTACCATCAAATGTCATTTGACAAGGGATTGATCCGATACTATCCCAAAGGAATAATAAACTATAAGGGATGTCACCTTTTTCTTGTGCGTCAAGGATATCATTAATGAACTCAGTTGCTTGTTCAATCACATCAAAAGAATCGTTAAAAATGAACATACCATCATATTCACCATCTTCAGTTTTTTCAACTTGTAATCCAAGTTCAATTGCGTGTTCCCATGACCATTTCTTTTCAGTAATAATAAGAACAGGTAAATGTCCTTTTCTTTGAGCATCAGCAGCAGCAAGAATCATTGCCGTTGTTTTTGATGTGTTTGAGTGTCCCAAGAACATATTAATACCTCCCATTACAGGACCTGGTAATCCACAAGCCTCCATAAACGCCTCACCACAGTTATAAAAACTTTCAGGTTTGTATTTTGTCTTTGTAGAAAATTTACTTTTGATACTATCAAATGATACTTCTTTCTTTTTAATTGCCATAATAGTTTGTTTTGTTAAAAGATAAAAAAAGGTAGTGACTTTGTAAATCACTACCTACACTATAGGTTCTTTTTTTTAGAATGGTAACTCTTCGTCAATTTCCTCATTTTGTTGAGGATCAACAACAGGTGTTGGTTTTGATTTAGTACCTCCGATAGAAGTTTCAGCAACCTCATCATTAGCATAAACATACCCACCTTTATCAGAATCCCATCTTGGTGTTTCTCCACGAGAAATTGCTTCAAGATATTCTACAGGTTTTTTAGAGTAGACATCCTCCCAAGTCAATTCATCACTAACCCATTCTTTCATAGTGTCCGTGTCTTCGTGAAGTGGTGCTGGATCATCATACATAACAGTTTGAATTACAGTATAGTTAATTCCCGCATTTGTTTTTGCCTTTGTCAACTCCAAAATCAAATCTCTACCTTTATCAGCATCGGTAACATCACCTTTTGCTTTCCAAATAGGAATGATTTTGTCAAGAATACCTTCTTGTTTGTAATTGTGTTTAAATCTCCAAAATTTAACACCGTCTTGTTCGTTGTCACGATCAATAACTTTAACGATATAAAATTTACGAGCTTTATATTGTTTGGCAATTTCCTTATCGGAATCTTTACCTGTTGACATTAAATCATCGTGAACTTCATTTAATGGTGAACGCTCATTGTCGTTTTTACCTGGATCGTAAAGTTTAACCCATTTTCCATCTACTTTAACTTCATGAAACCAAACCTCTTTAAAAGGAGATGATCCATCGGTTGTTGGTAGAATTCGTAGTCGTTTCTGACCTTGTTTTTCACTGTCTTTAAGAATTGCAGCAAAATATTTTTTCATTCTCTCATCTTGTGTCATTTTTGAGGTAGAAGATGAACTACCTTGTTTTGAGTTCTCGTACTGAGCCAAAACTGCATCTAAAACATTGTTTGTCGCCATATATTTGTGTTATTAAAAGTTTACAATAGGAAGTATAAATTAAAAAAGTGTCGCAGTCAATATGTATTCAAAAATTTTGAGAGGGACACGGATGTCCCTCCCTTAATTAAGGCATCATATCATCGTCATCGTATGTATCAAAAGTATCTTTAATTTGTTTTGGTGAAAAATCTTCAGCCTCATCAGTTGTTAGAATATATTCTTCTCTACCTTGTTTTTCAAACTGATCTTCTTTATCTTCAAAATAATCAGATAGTTTTTGATTAAAAGGACCAGAATCTAAACTTCTTAATTCAAGTTTTTCTTCAGGTGTTTTAGGTCGATATTTTTCAATTTTTTGTTCTAATGAATTAACCGCAGACATTAAATTATCCATTTCACCCAATTTACTTTCTAAATTTTCAAGTTGTTTAAATAGATTGTCAAAATATTCATCTTGTTTTGTTTCAATATTTTTTTGACTATTTACTAAGTCAGTGATTTCAAGTTCTTCTTTATCCTCTTCATCTTTACCAACTTCTTCAACATCAGGGTCTTGCGCCACATCAATTGGTTGTGGTGTCTCAGCTTCAGGTGCGGGTGGTGGAGGTAAAGCTCCGGGAGCAGGTGTCTCAGCTCCAGGTGCAGGTGGTAATCCAGCATCAGGTGCCGGTAGTGGAGCCGCCGCAGGGTCTGGTTCAACAGGAGCGTCTTGTTCCATTATATAATTATTAATTGACTTATATCTGTTAATTTCTTCTAATATTTTTTTATCTATTTTCATATTAACCATTTAATAATTGTTTTATACCTGTTTTGGTTTCCACTTGGATTTTTTTATTAGTGTTCATTGTATTATCAACTCTTTCTATTAGTCCGTCTTTCATTCTGATAGTATAACAGTCTCCAGTATCCAAATCACAAACTTCTTTATACCCATTTCCTTTATCTTTCTCCGTAACTCTTGTGTTTTTACCCAAGTAGTTATCCAAAATTAATTTAGTATTACTCATATCTATTTTTATTTATAAATATCATAACATTATGAAAAATTAAAGAAGACATTTAATTAAAAACGATTGTGGAACTATTGCTCTTGTCGTATCCGTAGTAATTCCATCTTCTAATACTGGAATAGAGTTAACATTGAATTGAATGTTGTATGATCCATTTTGGGTACATCCTATCGTAGTAAGTAAATCTTGTGCTGTCATTGTAAACGACTGTTTATTCGTCGCAATGAATGTTGGTACATTAATTTTTACACCTATTGTTGCAGTACATTCTTCAGGTTTTTTATTAAATATAATTTCAGCCGAATCAATATTCCATTTTCCTGAATTAGGTGATATTACTATTTGCATTTGAATTAACTGATCACCATTGGCTTGGACAACTTGTTTAGCAGGTTTTGGTGTGGTAGTACTTGATTGTGATGTAAATTGTCTTTGTGAACTAACATAATCAGTATAAGCATTACCAAAAAGTTTTTCTAATTTATTTTTATTTTCTTCAATTAAAGTATCAAATAATGATTGTCCCTCATTGGTTGGGTAATTGTCCATATAGAATGTTGCAAATGCCTTACCATATTTGATTTGATCGGAAATATTATTATTTGTTGATACATAATTTTTTATGGTACCTAATTGAGGTCCATACTTGGCAATCATAAAATTCACAAATTGATCAAATGATGAAAATACCGCCATAGGTATGTTCTTACTATTACAATAGTATTTGTTTTCAAATAAAACAAAAGAACCACCATAATTAGTATTCAAAGGTATTAACCCATAATTATTACCATAAGTCTTAAAAATCTCAGATGGTTTTGTGGCAACCGTCATAATACTATATATAAATGATGCCAAAGTTTTTGAGTCATTACTATTATAAGAACCGTTCGCAATAATTAATTCGTTTATTTTATTTGCCGCATCTTTTTTATTTATTTCACTAGAACTCATTATCATTAATGGATCACCAGTAGCATTTGTAAAGTTTTTATATGACTCATTAAGTGCCGAAGAACAAGCTTGATTAACATTAAGAGTGGTATTAGTTTCACTAACATTATCCAATTTAGTTGCCGTTTGAGATAATGTATTCACAGATTGTTGTGTCTTTGTTTCTTCATTCTGTTTAATCCTTTCTTGAATATCTTTTAGTATTTTAGTACTGATTGATTGTATGAAACTTTCTATTTTAGGTATACTATAAAAAGGTTGTCTTTGCCCTTCAAATGTCGTGTCAAACCCATTTTGAGAAATTCTATGACTTACTTTTAATATCATATAAGGTCCACTAAATAAAGGAACATTTCTTAAATTAAAGTACATCATAGGTTGTATCAACGCATTACCCATCATATCAATAGAACATTTATAACTTCTATTTTTATATAGATTATATAATGAAACACTTTGAGTATAACTACCTCTGTTTCTATCCTGATTAGCCATTTGGTTTAGAACTTCCAATGATTCGGTAGTTGGTAATCCAGGATCTTGAGATACATCAATTTGTTTAAAAATTTGTTGATTTTGTGGTCCAATATCAACATTGAATCCAACAACTTTATTTGATGTTGCCCAATTTGTTTTGTTTTCTTGATTTTCTAATAACGGATTGTCAGTTGCTCTTCTCAAATCAAACGCATCATCTCTATATCTGTAATCAACATTATCGTTAAGTGCTAAATGTTCACTTGGTTTATTAGCATATAAACAAACAAACTTTGAACCTGTTTCTCTATAATCAACATTTAAATAAGTACCAAATAAAGTATTGGCAAATTCTAAAGTGCCTTCAGGTCTTGGTACCGCATTTTTACTAACATCTCTAACATTATAAAAATTCGCAAATGCGGGAATAACAAAGTTAACAAAATTATTTTCAGTCAATATTGTTTGTACAATATCCAACATATTATTTTTAACAAGAGAACTATCAATTAATGTTTTTAATTTGAAGATGTCCACATATATTTGTTGTCCTACATCTCTACTGGCTCTGTCCATTAAAAGTACATCTTCAAATAAAGTCTTACTTTTAAAGTCGGTACCTGAAATCCATGTGTCGTTAATGGTTTTAAATAATTCCCATAATTCATATCTAGTTTGATCACCTTCATAATCCGCCCTAACTTTAGTGTTTGTTTGACTAATATTAACATCAGGAAGTTCTTTCCTCAATCTAGTCATTTCTAAATCTAATAAAGTATTAATATATGTATTACTTTTATTAATATAACCATCCATTAAAGTCCTAAACTTTGTGGAATTAAAATTGTTGTCTTCTAATTTTTGAGTGGCATATATTTTAATTAACGGTGATAATGTCTTAATTGAATTTTCAGTAAATTCAATATTCATATCTAAAAAGAAATCGGTAATGTATGAACCGTTATCACTATAAACTAATTCCGGTATCTCAGAAAATCCTACATAAGTTTCTAAAGTTTTCCAAGTTTCAGGATTTTGTGCTTTAGACTGTGATAAAGTTATTGACCCGCCAGCACTTGGTAAACTATTTGGTGAACCGACATTATACCCTTGGAAACTATATGTATCAATTAAGATTTGATTTGAATATGTGTAAAACAATTTCTTATCAAAATTTGATGGGTTACCGTATTTCATGGTAACTTTATAATCCATAAATGTTCCTAACACTTGTTTGAAGTTACTAATTTGTGATTCTTGTATTTCATTAATAACAACCGATCCATTTATGTTATCTTTTGGTTTTGGAACTTTCATTAACGATCTCATTAGAGATTGGAAATTATTGTTTGTAATTTCAGTGTCAGTATCAACCCCAAGAGTTGATTTTATATTTGAGTTATAATCATATACAGAACGGCTAAAATTTAAAAACTCGTTCTCCATTATGTCTAAAATATCTTTTTCAAATGTTGTAAATAACTCACTTATTTTTGTATATTCAGACGATACCCCATTAATTGAGAATGCCTGTTGTATTGATTCGTCATTTTTAATATGTTTTAAATAACTGTTTGGTGATGGTTTAATTAATCTATCATTATCAAAATATCCATAATTTGGTGCTTTCCAAAATAATCTAACTGAACCATTATAAACTGCGGGGTTATCAACAACTTCTGTTGCTAAATCACCATTAATTTTAAAACATTCATCTTTAGTTTGATTCACTGAAGATCCAAATGATGGTATTGGGAATATATTGTTACCATCTGATGTTGTAACAAAACAACTCCAAGATTTCAAACTTAAAGAACGATTTAAATTACTTAAATCAAATCCTGGTAATTTATTTATTGTTGATCCTGCTGCGGATTTTAAATATAAAATATTATCATCTAAAACACTTTGTATCTCACTATTTGAATATGACTGTGCCGGTGGGTTAGTGACATAAAAACTAATTGCCGTTGTTGCGGTTTGTGGTATATTAATACCGTAAACACCAACACCACCCAAAGTACCGCTAGTTTGTCCCGTAATTGTGGTGCCTAAAGTAATACCATTACCTGATAGAATAGCACCATCAAATAAATCATTACCACTAACCGTACTAACAGTTAATACATTACCCAATATTGTTGCAGTACCTGAAATTTGTACTTGAGTTTCAAATACTCTTTTACCTTGGTAAAATACATTAAAGTCATCAATTAACTTAGGATAAAATCCTGTATTAATTCTTGTTTGTTCACTTAACCCATTAATAATAGTGTCTTGTAAAACGATGTCTTGTGGTATTCCATCAATAACTAATGAATATGTTTTAGTAACCGCACTATTTTGGGGATCATAATTATCTGAATAATTAAAATTAGTCCACGCATCATCAAGAATATCAACCCCATCTTCTGTCCAAGTTTTATATCTATGCCAGATAGATCCATATTTAAGTACCCACGCATATGGTATTTTATGGATTCCACCATATTTTTTAAATGTGGATATAATGTAATTTAAATCTGAAAAACTACCATCATTATCTTCTTTATATTTTTCTCTTAAAGTTGCCAATGGTAAACTATTCAAGAATAGATATGATGCGGATTTAAACGGATATAGGTTATCTGTATATCTAAAATCATACACCCCTTTTTGAATTGCATTAATAAAATAAGGTGTATTTAGAATTGATGTCGTTTGTTCTGACACCAATTTATTGTCATAATCAAAATATGAAATGTTACCTTCAGTAGTGTATTGATTTTTTATTGTTCTCGTATTATAAAAAGTTTTTAAATCCGCCAAAATAATTGGTTGATTAAATGTCCCACTATTGTTTGATTTATAATTAAAACTTGTTACAGGTTGTTTGTCTTTAGCATCTACAGTATCATCATAATTTGTTATACTTTTTATAATTGTATTATATTCTAAAACTTGATTAGTTTTAAAAACATCTTCTTTCTTTTGAATGTCCTTTCCGTCCGCTAAATAATTTTTTATCCAACTCAAATTAGTTATTGGATATGTGTCAGTAAAATCAAAATTCTCTACAATGTTTGCATTACCAAAATATTCTTTAGCATATGAATTATCTTTAATGGATAATAATGGTTGTGATTTTTCATTAGTTAGAATATCTTGATTGTACAACTTGAATGATGTACTAACATCATTTTTAATATATGATGTGTTAAATTCTCCTCTGATATAATTTTGCCAAGATTCTCCAGTTCCCCCATTTGAAATGTGTCTTAAAAATGATAAGTAAATTCCTGAGTTTAAATTATATTCTTTTAACTTCTTAGTTAGGAATGGATTATCATCACCTAATGATTCTAACATATTTAACACTTCTGACTCAGAATAATATTCAGTCATATTAAATGTTTTATTAGAATCCCTACTTAATTTACTATAGAAAGCATTAATTAATAATCTTTCATATATTTCATAGAAAAATTTAACTTCTTCAACATTTTGATATACTTGATTATTAATTGGAAATTCAATTGCATTAAAACTTAATCTATTTGGTTTAAGTTGTTGATTGTTAGTGTCGGTTGGGAATTTTTCAGGAACTTTTCTTTCGTATGTCGCCTTTATAAAATCTTCAACAAATTCTACTTCCGGCCATATTTCAGGTTGATAAGCCCTAATTTTAGTTGCAATACTCGTATCTCCAGGGTATTTCAATTCATATCGTTCACCTTCTTTTAGATTGTTCTCAACAATAACTTGAGGCCAAGGATATATTGGTGTTTCTAAAACTGTTAAATCTTTTAAATCAACACTATTCGCACCTGATGAGGTTGATAAAACCGCAGCCTTTCTAATTGTATCATCTCTTAAGTCCCAAGCTTTTGCATGAACCTCATCAAGTAATCTTAAAAACGCCTCTCCTTGAGCAAAAAATACCGCTAATACATTTCTTATTGTTGGTGAAAATCCAATTCCACCTTCACTAGCACTTTTACTTATATTTAAGATTAAATCTTTAGATAATTGTTCTTCTATTGCCTGTTTTTTTGTTTGATAATTTTCTCTTATTGTAGTTGTTTTATCAATAAAAGATGCCGTACCCTTAAAAAAGAATTTTGGTGAGGAATCAAACTGTGTTCTTATTTGGTTCTGAACTGAAGTGGTTGCGGTAAATGATATTTCTTTACCGTTTCTCTGAGCATAAGTTTTATTTATATCAATATTATTTACATCAGTATTATAAAAAAATGTACTAGTATTTTTTTGTAAATCTACAAAAATATCTACAGGTATACTGTTTGGTTTACCATCACCTAAAACAGTATTACCTCTCAATGATTCGTTATTTCTTTTAACAATACCCGATAATTCGGTTAATGCTTCTTGTTGTTTTTGAGATGATTTATATTCTTCTTTAAATTGGTATAACACATACCCGTCTTTTTGTCCCGTAGGTGGGAATGTAACAAATGGGTTTTTGGTGTCCAAATATTTTCCATACCAAGAATCCACACCCGAATACAAATAAACTTCTTGTTCATATCTATCTAATACTTTTGAGTAGTCAGATAAACTATTAAGAGTGTCTAAATTAGTTTTAGGGTAATTATCAATGATATTTTTTAAAAAAGTATTTAAATTTATCTGTAGTTCCTGAATGGTTATTTCAGGAAAATTATCTGATATCAACCCTTTTGATTTATACTCAGCATACAATTCTTTTATTTTAGAATATCCTTTACTTGACCAACCACTTTCAACTTTGTCATTTTTGTTTCCGTTTCCTGTTGTTGTTTGTGGTACTGTCTCTATTGCTGACTGGAACATCAATGGAGTTGACATCATCGCCTGCCAATTCACTGAAGATAATATCGTGTACTTATATGTGTACATTTGTAGTTGAACCCTAAAATTCCCACTGCTAGGATCAAAACTTGCATTAAAGGTTCTTAACATCAATGGTAATCTAACCGCTTTACCTAAGTATCCTTTTATTGTTAGATAAAATAATGGATACGGTAATTGGAAGAATGCGGCATATGGTGAATTACTACCTGCTTCAAATAATGCTCTACCCTTAACATCTTCCATTGTAATATCAATAACAGGTAAGAAGTCCGTACCATAAGAGATATTAATTTGAGTTATACCTAACATTCCTGTATCTGTTGAACCAGGATTACCATTAGTTAATGTTGTTTGTCTATAAAAATAGTCATCACTCTGATTAGGATTAGTAATTTTATCTATTTTTTGTTGATTAATACCTTTACCCTGTAATGAATCTTTACCTGTTATTTCATCAACATAAATTTCTTCTAAAAATTTACTATCTCCAGGATTCAAAAAATTAATTTTACCCACAGATATTGTTCTAACAGAATCTTCCAATGGAACACCTATCGCCAATTTTGTTCTCGGTAAAACCGAACATTCTAAATTTGCATAGAACACCAAGTCTTCTTGATTGACAAGTCGTTCTCTAGCCATACCATTTTCATCAATCACTTTGTTTGGATCAATTACCGATATGTTTTGGTAGTCAAATTCTACCAATATGTTTTCTCCGTTATCTACCATAGTAGAAGAAATGTGTTTCTAATGTTGATTTATAGTCTTGTAATGAAGTTAGTAAAGGATACGGTATAGTCAATATAGCAGCATCAGGTATGTTGAATTCAAACCCAGTAAACTGTGGATTCGCCAACATTATTAACCACCCAAACAGTGGTGAACCATAAAATTGTTGTGATACTTTATCCAATCTTGATGTACCAACTTTATAGATATATGTTTTATCAGAAGTTTTTACGGGTAATTCTACATAAGGAACAACTGTTTGTTGTCCATTTTGTAAAAACTGATTATATCTGTTATAGTATTGTAATGCCATAATTAAGTGAAAGTTACTTTTCCATTATAAGTTTTATTACTTGTTTTTACATTTACATCTAAATACAAATCTTTTAATCTATTCTTCTTTTGTAGGTTGTTACCAACATTATCCGTTGTGTATTGTACTTTGGAATCAAATTCAGTTATCTCATATTTTTCATATGTTTGATAATCACTACCATTCATTAAAGTATCAAAGAATTTTAATTCGGCATCATATTCTTCTTTACATTTCCCTTTAAATTCATTTGATATTTTTTTAATACCATCAATTAATTTTTGATTTTTAGATATTTTAGGCCCAGAAGTTAAATTAGTGACAAAAGCGTTAAATTTATTATCATCCAAAAATATTGGGGACATAGTCATATAGAACCTTCTAGTTGCCGTATCATCACCAAAACCAGAGAAAACTTTAGTTATTGGATCAAAATTATTATCCTGATAGTTAATCTTTTTTAAGATACTATTAGAATCAACATCTAATATTTTATTATTATAATCCGTTAATTTAAATCCTACGGAAACAGGATTTGTATTAGTGGTATATACTTTAATAATATTATCAATGTTGTCACCACTTAATGTGTAAACTTTGTAATCTCCGGTACCTAATTTGATACCATCAATTTTACCACAAATCATATCCATTTTTCTTAAAGTATAATTATAGTTTTCTTGATATGAAGTCATTGTGTTAGCAGGTTCAATAACAATATTATTTATTTCAGTTTCCATTTTGGTTACCTCTTCTTCTAATTTTGCTCTTAATTCTCTTAACTCAGAATTTACCGCACTATATTGGTTAGAATCCTTATTAACATAATATGAAATTGGATCCTTATCATTTTTAACATCTGATAATGTTTCTTTAATTAATTTACTTACATTTTTTTCAATTTCTAATGATCTACCATACAATGGAACATCAGGTAATGGTACATCATATTCATTTAACTCACCATTATTAAATTTTCTTTCACTACTTGCTAATCCGACAATACCCATATTAGTTGTACTTGTCATTGTTTTAAGTTGATTTGTTATTGTTGTAAAATAATTTTTAGTCCCTTCAGATAATTCTTTAATTAATCCTGAATAGTCCATGTCACCAACTTCAACTTCATTATTATTTTCGTAGTTTGTTGACAATATAGTTCCAATAGTTCCTCCACCTTTTTGTGATTGTTGGTTAGCAACCGTATTAGATCCAACCGTAGGTGTTGATGTTCCCGCACCTTTAACTATTTTAGCAACCATTTGTTTATCTCTTTCTTCTGTACTTTCTGTTGCAACTGATCTTTCATCATATATTTCAGTATTCGCATAGTAATTGAATGATAATGCGTTCTGTAATTGTTTAACTGGTCCAGCTAATCCATGTCCACCAATAAAGTCAAATCCTAATGAAATTTTGGCTAACATTGGTTGTACCCCAATTCCTTCAGGATTTATATCAAAAACCAAAGGATCATATTGTATACCTAATGTATTAGGAATTATTTTTGTGTGATAAAAATCACCAATTCTTAATACCAATACAGGTGGTGCTCCAAACGCAGTATTTTGAGCATCATTATATTTTGGTTTACCATCAGGTCCAATAACAGGAATTGTTTGTCCCGGTCTCATACATTGTTGTAAGAATGTAAGTCTTGCATTTAATCCTTCAGGTGTTATTGAGTGAAATGCCGGTGTAAAGTATTTTATCCTATCTTTAATACTTTCAAATACCATAGGATCACTTTCTTTTAACACATCAAAATAATCACATTCAGAAAATAGATGTCTTAATATTTTTTTGGAAATACCGTCTTTAACCTTTTGAATCGGATCTGGTTGTTCTATAATTTTAAGTGGAGGTATTTCAATAGTTGTTGTTCCTGTTGTTCCTGACTGATTAGGTATCACAACAACATCTATTATTGGTTCTTGAATTGGATCTTCAGGTTTAACTTCTTGTACATATGTTGCAATTATTGACGCAATTCTAACTTTTCTACAAGCCATTGCGGGTACTGAATACCATTCACCACCATAATCATTAGTCTTAGCAGTTGCTAAAGTAGCTCCATCAAGTATGTTTACATTACAGTTTATTGAGAAATTTGTACCATCTTTACTTTTTGGTGAAACTTGAGCAACTTCACCTAAAGATGCTGATTTAACAATTAATTTTCCTTCATCAAAAAACTTTTGGAAATTTTCTCCAGCAACATTTTGTTTTTTAAACCATTTTACAACAGAATCAATTCTTCTATCAGAAAGATATTCATTATATTGTAAACTAGCTTGTATTGGTGATGCTGAACCAACTAATTCAATTGTTATTTGTCCTTTTTTGTCAACAATAAATTCTTTAATTTTTGGTAATAACTCATTTTTAATTACACTAAAATTGTCCACAACAACATTATCAAAAAAGTTTTGTACTCCTTCCTTTAAGAAAGGATCAGTTTGTCCTTGAGCAAAACATTTTGCAGGTGCATTAGTTACATATTTTTGATTTCTTAAACCTATATAAAAATCGTAATAATTATCATAATCCCAATTTGCATTATTACCTAAATTAGGGAAATCTCTTGATGCCGCACCCGCAACTTTCCATTCCGCAGGATCTGAAGGATTTTTTATTGGATTATTAAAATATGGTGAATCGTTTTCAAAATAAAACGCATATTCTGAAAAATTATCATTAAGTTCTGAAGAAGTAACAACCTCTTCAACTGTAGGTCCGGGTTTAACATCATTTGTGGTGTTAGTTGTTTGACTAACCTCAGCATCTCCTTGAGTACCTGTACTATTACCCCCAGGTATTGAATTGTCGACTGGGATTTTTGTTAATATATTTTGAAGTTCTTCTTGAGTTTTTCTTGGTTCATTTAAAAGTTGTTGGTATGTATATAAATCAGATGTTGGTATGTTATTAAACTTTATTGCCAAATCATATATGTCATATTTAACACAACCCGCAAAAAATGAATCCATTATTGAATTAATTTCTTGTGGTGTTCTAGTTTTAAGTTGTTCTCTAATAATTGTATTCATAACTGATGGATGATCCACAATTATTGTCCAACTTAATGAACCCGTTCTTGTACTATCTTTATATGTATATATTGGTTCAGGTCTACCTAAAAATGATGTAGGGTTCCAACCTGCCTTACTGTCTTCACTGAATGTTATATTATATGGTGGAAACCACATAATTCTACCACCATTCGGTCCTTTCTCACAAACAGGTAAATCATCATATCTAAACCCAGGTTCACTTGATGTTCTCCAAGCTAAATTTTCAAGTGAGAACATATATTTTTTCACTTTATTATCAACAATGTTAGTTGATCCAGGGTTTCTTAAAGGTGCAATATTTAAATTGTAAGTATTATCAAATACTGAATTATTAAATCTTCTACCTGAAGTAGTTATACCATCAGTTTTTTGTAAATCAGCGTAAGTGTAATATGGAGTATCTTTTTGGAAGATTCTACAATATTCTCTACCAACTTCAAATCCACTTTCACCAATTACATTACTACCTGTACTTGAGTCGTAATATGCAATTACTTGAGAACCTTTTGTTAATTCTTTATAACCATCATTAAAAACTTTTGACACTTGATTTATTGCGTTACCGACGTGTTTAAGTCGTTTTGCCCCTTGAACATTATCGGCAGCATTAATAATTCTTTGCGTATTATCTAATATAGAACCCCCCTTAAATTCAACATCAATTGATTGATCTTGACTGTATTGAGCCTCAACAATATTAAATTCAGCGTCCTGTTGGAAGGTTTCTCCACCTCTACCTACTTTGAATCCCGCATTTGGTCTATACTTTGGTGATGTCCAAACGAATCTACCATCTATACCATCACCATCGTGATGTGATTTACCACCTAATCCAAAATTAAGTTTACCATCATTACCTTCATACAATTTACCTAACTCGTCAGGTCCATAAACAAGTGTTCCTTGTTGTTTACCAAATCTATCGGTTGCAACCTCATTAGATGGGTTTGTTATTAATCCAGGTTCCGCATTTTCACTACCGATATAATAACCTCCTCCACCGTTATCCCCGTTGAATAGGTTATTAATTGCTTGTGACGCTCCTTGTATTAGATTTTTTTGATATACAGGTCTATATAAGTTATAATTTAAGTTACCAAATAAAACTGATTGTTGTCCATTACCTGTATTTGCCAAAAATAATTCAGAAGGATTTCTAAATTTATTTAAAATTCCACCTAATGCACCTGCCGTTAAATTGTTTGCGGTATTTAATGCTCCCGATACATTACCTTCAGGATTGTTTTCATCAAAATAATCACCAGGAATAAATGATACAGGAAAATAAGTTCCTGATAATCTATTTGCAAACGATACCGCAGCTAATAAAGGATTTTCAGGTACAGTAATTTTCCAATTCTTAATAAAGAATGGTTGTTGTCCTGATGCTAATAAACTCGCACTAAATGGATCAGATAATGTATCAAGGTTAATAGAACCTATTGTTAACTGTTCTAACTCTGATGCAATTCTATCTTCAAAATATCCTTTAAGTTGTGCCGCACCAATCTTAGCTAAATACGAATCTTGTGATAAAGAACCATCAGATCCTGTTGGGTTGGTACTTGTTAATATCTCATACGGACTATAAAATGATGGTACAAATATTGATGGATCCCAATAAGGTTGGTACATCTTATTTGATGTGATTACATCTGTAATAACATATAAATCTTTAAACCCACTCTCAGGTCCGTATTTATTTTGTATATATGCCGCATCAATATAGAATTCATTAACCAAATCTAAAATTGTGTCTCCTGGGTCATAAGGTCCTTTATTTGATTCAACGGGATATGGAGCTCCAGGTATAGTATATTTACCAATGAAACCACCTTCAGGTCCGTATTCATTTAATGAATAAAGTTGATTAGCACCTTGATTTGTAGATATTAATGTATCAGGTGAATCAATTACATTACTGTTACTAAGTGGTGATACTTCATATGTTACATTACCTGCAGGAGGTGTGTACACACCTTGTACTTGATAAGGTGCTAAATTTCTAGCAATTAAAGTATTTCTAAATGTAGATGACGATGCAAATGATAATACACTCTCTGACATATTTTATCTTTTCCTATAAATACATAAAATATGTTTTTATGTTGTTGTTAATCCGGCATTTATTTTTCCTGCCGCCATTACCATTGCAAGAGCATTTTGAGAATTTTGAGTATATTCTTTTAATATTCGTTCAACCTCAGTTGATGTTACATAACTTGGCATATTTGAAAAATTAAATGTGTGGGTTATGTTCATATTTGTTGGTTGTGTATTGGTTGAGGCGGTTTCAGTACCTCCTCCACCTACTGTTGTTGTTGCAGTTGATGATACCACATTTGATGCCGATGGTGTTGCAGTTGATGTTGCGGAGGAAGTTGTTGTACCAATAACAGAATTATAAATATCTTTAATAGTTGTTGCAGCATCACTAAACCAATTATATACAACATCTTTAGCCTTCCCAAATTCTTCAATTACAACTCCAAAATCAACACCTAAATCTTTTAATATTTCTCCCACTTTTTTTTCAACATCTTCTATGGTTTTAATATAAACCATAGGGTCGGTTGGGAGTTCTTTTACAAGATCTCTTGTTTTAGATAATGCACCGCTATAAATAGGTTGAGCAGCTCCTTGTGCCATACCATATTGATACGCTGCCAATCTCTCATTAAGTATTGCATTTGTTTTTGACATTTCACTTAATTGATCAACCGCAATTTCTTCCATGGTTTTACCTTGTAATGCTTGTTCCGCCTTAAGTGATTCTATTTGTTCCGCAGTTAATTTACTAACATCAACTAATTCTTCGTCACCTGTTAATTTACCTGTTGTTTCATCAAATGTTTTAACTTTAACCTGAGCAACGCCACTTTTACTAAACTGAGCCATTGTCGCCACCAATTCTCTATCGTCTTCATTTACTTCAGGACTAAATTTAATCTTTTTTAATTTTTCATCAAATGATGCGGCGTTGATTGCCATTTTTGAGAATTCAGCCGCAGACATACCTAATTCAGTCGCAACTTCCCTCATTCTCCTTTTTGCACCAGGTAAAATTTCAAATTGATTATTTTGTTCATTAAATCTAACAAAATCTTTACTTAAATTAACAATTTGATTTTGTAACTCAACAGGATCATTTTGAGCCAAATCCATTGCTCTTAACGGATCTAATAACTCACTTGAGGTGACTCCTAATCTTTGTAATGATGCTGCGAAATCAATTGCTTTTTCGGGACTTAATAGGTCTTCAGATTTGGCAAATATTTTTTCCATATCAACACCTAATCTTGATGCTTGCGCCGCCATTTTAGCAAGTCCTTTAACACCATTATCAAAATTAAACAAATTAAGTTTTTCAAGGTTTTTACTTACCGCACCCGCAACACTAGCGACGGTAACCCCCGCTTGATTAGCAATTTTTGCAACCTCCAACATATTGTCACCAACAGATTCAATACTAAAACCAACATCTTTAAAATTAAGTGCTAATTCATCAGCCGCAACACCAGTAACTTTACTTGTCGCCGCCAACTCAACTAATTGTTTGTCACTTAGTTTTAAATTAATATTGAATTTTTTAATTAGGTTTTCATAAAGAGCAGATGCATCATCCGCCTTCAAACCCATCCCAACAAATTGTGGGATTGCAAGTGTGAGAGTTCTTTGAAGTTCTATACTTCTTTCGAATCCAGTCCCTAATGTTTTTACGATATCCGCACTCTTTTTATCTAAGTCAGTTGCTGCTCTAAACATTGCAGTTAAACCTAAATTAGTACTAATTAACGAACCTATTTGAGCAGGTATTCCTGATAAATCTTTGGCGGCAGTAGATAATTGTGTGGCAACATCAATACCTGTAAACCCGTAACTACCCGCACCTGTTTCTTCTTTATCTACATCACCAGAATCGTTTGTTGCTAACATTTAAATTGTATTTCTATATAAATATTAATTATTCACTTTTATGTTCCTCAATAATTTTATTAATTAAATATCTTCGGATATATGTTGGCATAGATAGAAAGTCTGAATATGATGTTCTCAGAATTTTTGCAAGGATATAATATTCGTCAAGTAAAATTTTTGTGTAATCAGAAAAAAGGCCGAAAAAATTCAACCCCAAACGCAATGTTAACCATTACCTTTTCTCCTGACGGGGCTATTACTTGTTTTGTTAAGTCTAATCTTGGTTCATTATCTAAAACAAACTTTTTAATATGTTTTGAATCCATAATTGGCATTGACTCAATAAACTTAGAAATGTGACTTCTATCTTCATTTCCGTCAATGGAAACAATCATTTTATTCAATCTAATTGTTTGTGACGGTGGTATTCTACCTGCAGGGTATTGATCAATAATTTCTTCAATTTCAATTAAATCTCTAACATTTAAAAATTTAAGTTTAACGGAATTACCGCTTCTTGGTAATGTTGTTGTAACATACCCATTTTCATCAGGATCAACATCTGTTTTTTTAATGTTTAATTCATCTAATAAAATAGTTGTTTCAAATCCTTTGTTTGTTGCAGGATCCTTTATTGATATGTTATATTCAGGTCCAAATGAAGTGTTCCTTAAAAATATCATTAACGCTTCAATATCACCATCTAATAATTCATCAGGTCTTAAATCAGGTTCGTAAATTTTATTTCTTAATAAAGGTAGAATAATACTTTCCCTAATTGATTTATTAGGATTAATATTTGACAAAATGTTTTCGTCAGACGCAGTTAAATAACCAACTTTAACACTCTTCTTTTTAGATTTATAAAAAATTCCTCCTGATGGTAATTTAACCACATCGTGTGGTAAGTTAAAATCCATTTGTCCATATTGTGCAACATTGTTTTCCATAATCTTTTTTATTATAAAGATACTTTACTTATATTTTTTGTAAATAAAAATCCCATACGGAATAAACCATATGGGATGTATTTCATATAAAATATATTTTTAGTACACAAGGATACAACGATCCATACGAAGTGTTGCCGAAATATCTGCCAACGCATCTTGTGAATAAGACAATGAACCAAAGTTTACATCAGTCATAAATGTACCTTCCAAAATCCACTTCTCAACAACAACACCTGTTGGATCTAACATCTCAATGTCAACATTCTTTTTGTAACCAGCAGCATAACCCATACGACCTGTTACAGACTCCGCACATAAACGAACCCACTCCATTAATGCTTGTGATGCAGATGGTCCGATAGGGTCACGGAATTTAACTGTAATTGGATCCCAGTTGAATCTACCTGCAACGAATGTTGAAGTATTTAAGAACTGTATCTCAGTTGAACCGATTTTGATAGATGGTCTAGACGCACTCTCTACAAACCACTCATTTATACCCAATGAAGATGGGAATCTTAATATAAATCGGTTCTGTCTTTTCGGTTCGTAAGGAACTGGCATTTTCATTAACAAATCAGCCATAATTTTTTCTTTTAAATTTTTGTTTATTTTTATTTATAAATATATCGTTGTAAAATTTTTTCTATTTACTTTGATTTAATTTTCAATATTGTTCTTTTAACTAGTTGCTCCATCATAGTTTTTTCATCATCTTTTGTATGATAAGTTCTTAATATATTATCTGGTTTCTTTTCAAAATGTTTTTTCATTACTTCTACATTTCTTATATCATCATCTGAAAAACCTACCATAGGCATTTTAGGAACAAAGTTATTACTTACATCATTTATGAATTGATATTCTTTTTTCTGTAATCTAATTGACATTCTTTTAACATAATTAATAAATTCCTCCATTGCTTTAACTTTACCTTCTTCAGGATTAGTCGCGGAACCCGCACCATAACTCACAGGGTAAAATTTACATCTATCAAGATAATCTCTGATTAACCAATTTTCATCTTTAATTGGTTTTAATCCCATAATCTCCCTGTATCTAATAAGACTCTCCACAAGTTTTTCTTTATCAAGTCCACCTCTACCCATCAAAATTAATTTTAACACACCTTTTTTAAGTGTATTTGGGTGATGTCCTCTTGCGGTAATGATTGAAAATACTGAACCGTTATTAATTGCCTCAATAAAATCCGACCAAGGTCCTCTAACTAACGGGGCGTTTTCAATATCCCTCATAAACTTTGAATCCCCTTGAGTTCCAAAAAATCTGAACGGGTTTTCAGCAAAACCAACAATAGTCTCCCCGTCATATTCAAAAGGAGTTTTTCCAATGTCAGTTCTATATTCCGCAAAATCTTCAGTTGACATACCAACCTCATCACCACCTTCACTCATTAAAATAATTTGAGTTGGCATTTTCATAAGATTATCATCCCAGTCAAATGCATAATATTTCACACCGTATTTTTTTTCCTCAACTTCGTTAACCATCTCTTTGATGATTTGTCTTGTTAAAACACTATAATTCATATTAATAAATATTCAATAAATAAAAAAAGGGAGAATTTATCTCCCTTTTCTTTTATTATTCTTTTATTAGATATTCTCAAACGACGCTCCTGTTGGGGTAATGTAGAATGTGATATCAATAAATTCAAGTGAACGAGTAGGTTTCACATAAATCTTACCTGTTAACTGATTTCTATCTAAGTCTGCAGTATCACTTGAAACTGTCACACGGAAATCATATAAACCTCTGTCTCTTCTGATTGAATCCAAGATAGGGTTAACCGCATTTAAGAAGTCTTGTCTAACTTGTTCATCGTTTTGATCGAACAACAATCTCACAGAAACCGCTGAAATCAATTTACGAGCTTGTAGTAACAATCGTCTAACATTGATTCTGTCAAGTGCTGACTCTCTAACTTGTAGAGTTTTGTTACCCCAAATTACTGTACCAACATCAGAGAAGGTTGCGATTGGGTTGATTCTACCTACATATAATGTGTCTCTATCTTCTTGAGTCAACTTCTTACGAGCTTTGATTGAGTTAACAATACCACGAGTGTAACCCGCCGCGGCGAACCAAGGGAATGCGATATTATCTGTCAACGCCAAGTTTCTAGTTACCTCAGCTGTTGCTGGGATATAGATTTGTGTGTTATTAACAGTATCACGAGTTAATACCCAAGGATAGTAAGTACAAGTATAGTTAGAGTCAATTCCCGCAGTCTCCAAATTATCAACCGCTTCAGTAGGATAGATTAAACCATCAGTTCCTGTCGTTGTCGGTAATAATAAATCGTAGTCAGGTGTTGTTGTAATATACAATGAATCAGCTCTCTCAAACTCAATCATCTCAACCGCATCACCAACCAAGTCTGAATTATTTACATAATCAATACCAGGAGTTACGAATACATTAATGTTTACCGCTTCAGGGTTAGAGAATGTTCTAATACCCAACAAATATGCGTAGTAGTCAGTATTTGCCCAAGTTCTTGTACCGTCACCGATAGAAATTTGTTTAAACGCTCCCCATCCTTTAGCATCAGGATATCTATCTGTAGGACAAGAACCATTTAAGAATCCGATTCTACCTAAAACATATCTATCACTATTTGTTCTTCTTTCTCTATATATGTCCCATCCATCAAACCCTCCTTGTACAAACAAAGTGAATTTTCTTGAGAACAATCTGTAGTAAGGACTTGTTTCATTTATAGGTTCTGAAGCAAACGGTGCATCACCTACATAGAATCTTGGTGTTCCACTTGTTGAGAACGCACTTCCGATAGTAATACCACTTGCGTTTTTATCCATGTGGAATCCTCTTGTTCTGTAAGACCACTGTCCTCCCTCAATGTCGCAAGTAGAAATTGGATTTCTTTTACCAACATACTCAAAGAAGTCAGGATCGTAACCCCAGAAATTAGACATACCCAAATATGTTCTTCTAACATTATCACCACCTGTTGTAGTTGCGTTATCTCCTCCTGTTGGTAAACCAAATGGTGGGTTATAAATTACTTCACCAGGGAAATCGTATTTTGTTTTAAAGATTGGGAATGGAGATCTAGCACCTGAGTACTCTCTGAAGTTAAACCCTTCAAATCCACAAGGTAGTGAATCAATAGGAGCATCCTCATTCATTTCAACCATAACATATTTAGAGTTCAATTCGTATTCACCATCTAATGTACCAATTTTTTTAGCAATAAAACTATTTTGACTTGGATCCATTGAACAGTTAGTGAATTTCTCAAGAACTGTAGGTGCAGAATCTGTATCAAAATAATCTCTAACTAACACTGTAAATGTTTGATTAGCGAATGAAATATCTGTAATTGAAAGTTTTACACTTGTGTTTGCATCATTACCGTCAGCAATTGTATAGAATTTGAATAAGTTATAAACTTTACTACCTCTTACTTCGGATACAACCCAAGGGGAACTTGGTGATTGATATCTATCTAAGTACCACCCAATAGATGTAGAACTTTGACTTTGAGCGGAATCAAGTGAAATTAACTCAGAATTTAATCCTCTAATATAACCTTTTCTATATGCGTAATTTAATAATGATTGGAATCTTTCCTCAACCATTAATGGAACTGTTGTTCTAGGTTTACCAAAATTACTAGTACCAAATACTTTAGTTACATATTTAGCGTCTGATATACTCATTGATGTTTCAAACGAGAATGAATCTCCTTGGTAGTTGGTAACATTAACCACAAATGGTAAATAAGGATTTTTAGAAACCCCTGAATAAGGTCCTGTCATATCAAGAGTTACGTCAGTAATTCCTGTCACTTCCCAAGTTGGGTTATTTCCATCAGTATAATTAGATACACCTCTTGATCTTAATGTTGTTACGACTAAATCATCGTAATCAGTGAATGAATTACCTGTGTAAAGATAAATTTTACCAACGACATTACCTGAATAACAAGTTGTAAATTCACCAACATTTTGTGATCCACCGTTAGAACCAGGACAAGTTAAACAAGGATCGTATTCATAAACATTTACAGTCCAAGTTGTTGTAACTGATCCATCTCCCGATGTTAACACATATTCCACAGTACCTGCTGAGAAGTTTACCACTGTGGAATTACTTACCTGTGTAACACTATTAACACTAACCCCTGTTGTACACGCACTGAATGTCGGAGTTAATGCCGATAAATTACCTGTAAACCCTGATGGTAAACAAACACTAATAACATTAGTATTATAGTTTATACTTGCGGATGTTCCACTAATTGAATAGTCGTAGAATGATGCACAATTACTTGTTGTTGTAGTTGCAGTAACTCCTGTTACATATGAGTAAAATGAGAATCCTGTGTAATTACCATTACCTGTATTATCAAATAAAGCGTAATACCAAGAATCATTTAATGGTGATGTTAAATCAGTTTGAGCTAAATCAACTGAAGGTACATCAAATCTATTGTTTTGAGTTCCCGCAGAAAAAGTAGGATTAGTAAATCCTGAATAATCATCAGGATCAATAGAACCAAAATAATCAATTACTGTCTGTCCTGTAGTTGGATCATCTAAAGAGATAATACTAAAAATTGTACTTGTAATATCAGCATCTATTGATGAGGTTCCTCCGTCAAATTGTTGGTATGATTCTGTTAACATACTTTGTATTACTGTAGGAAAATCACTTAAAAAGTTAACTGTCCCGTCAGTACTGTTACATCCACTAAAAGGTACCGTAAAATCAATAGTATTAGCTGAAGTACATTCAAAAACACAATCAACGGTTACACCACTTGCACAATCAAACCCAACAGTCGTTGGATCAACATTTGCAACTGTAACTACTGACCAAGATGGTCCCGCATCATAACCCGATAATCCAAGGATTCTTGTTACAAATAATTGATTTGATTGTTGTAAATACGCCTTTGCGATGTATGCTGCTTCATATTTAGGAATTTGAGTATTTACAAATTTTTCAGGAGAAGTACCACCGAAGTATGTCGTGAATTCATCGAAGTTTCTAATGAATATCGGTTCGAATGCAGGTCCTTTTAAAGTCTCTCCCGCAATACCCAATGTGGTAACACCCACACTTTGAGCAACGAAACTCAAATCAACTTCTGAAGTATAGACACCTGGTGATACAAATACTTTACTGTTAGTTGCCATTTTGTTTTTTTTTGTTTATAGATTTATTTTTTATATATAAATATTGGTGAATTAGGCAAAAACTTTACTTCTGATAAAGTATTTATACTTTGGTGAGATTTTATTCTGCCTTTATTCTACCTATGAAAGAAACACCTAAAAAAATAAAGAATCTTAAGATTTCTGTTGAGGTTCACGATATACTAAAAAAGTATTGTGATAAGCGCGGAATTAAAATGTATAGATTTTTAGAAAATCTAATTACAGAAAAGTGTAAAGAAAAAAAGGATATATACGGGGAGTAGTTATAATAATGTTTGAGTATATGATATTCTACTCTCTTCCAATGGATTAATTTTATTCACTAATAAGGTTAAAATGTCATTAGTATTTATTTGAAATTCCTCCAAAGTATCACCATAATAATCACCATTTATATACACACTAAAATTATCAACATTATAAGTATCGGTTAAATATAGGTTTGCAGTGTACTCAAAAGTTTGTATCGTTTCAGTGACTCCGTCAGGATATGTTGTTGTATATAATGAAGGTGGTGCCGGTTCTTCTCTTCTTGGTTTTCGTTTTCTTGTTTGAGTGTCCACTTCAAACATTTGGAATATCCTTGTAACCGCAGGTTGTACTTCAAATTCCTCTTCATCAATAAGAAATCCTAACATAGTGAATGAATACTTCTGAATATAAACTTTTCTTTTCTCAAGATCTAAAACTGATTCATCAGTAATATCATCATTAACAATTGGAATATAATGTCCTTTAATATTTTGATACGCTTGTCTTGATGAAAACTTCTCAAGTATAATCTGATTAAACTTATTTAGTTCTCTCATTCTGTTACAAATGATCGCAACCGTATATTTTATATCAACAGGTACTGGTTGTGGAATTTTATAAATGTCCATTCCGTGTCGTTGTCCATCCCATGTTGGTACTTGAGCATAATAATATTGTCTTCTATTTGGAATGTTCCATCTTAATGCAGGATTTGATCCGTATTTAACTTCAGGTGTTCTAATTACTGTAATAAATGGGGGTTCCGCATTTTTATCAATGTTTTGGAAATCCCATGTTTCAACAAACTGACTCCAATTTTGAGTTGAGATTAGTATATCAACCATTGGTACCGTTTTACCCTCAACGACACATTTTAATTCATCTCGTACAAAATCTAAAAAACCTCTATCCAAATCCGCATGGAGTAACGACTTTGGTAGGTAAGTACCATCCCTTTCAATCATTTCTTTAAGTTCCTCTCTTCTTGGATATAAAGTTTTAGATTGAGTAAGTGGTAATGTTTTTTTTATTTTTTTAGGTATCGGCATTTTATTTTACTATTTTTGGTTGTTCATTAAAAGTTGCTTTTGATCTTGAGTTAACAGAATAATTTTTATTATCAAATATTAGTATTTCTTTATTATTTGCAAAAATTATTTTATTTACCATTTTTTTAGATGAATAATCTCTCATACCGTAAGTATAAACGGTATAAACTCCATCTTTTTCAAAATATGATGTTAATGGTTTAACTTGACAATTAATCCCGTTAATTGTTACATCAATACCGTACCATCTATCCATTTTAGAACCGTGAGGATAAAAAGTAATAGAAGCACTTTTAAGTTTGGTTAAAAGGTATTTAACGGAATCCCTCTCTAATTTTAACCCATTTTCAATTGACTGCCATTGTCTATCAACTAAAAGTTGTGTGAATGCATCATCATTTTTAAATAAATTTATCATCCAATCAATAATATCTTCATTACTGTCTTGTTCTTTATATCTTAAAAATATCAAATCATGAATTTCGGGCTTGGTATCAAAATAATTCATAATAGACCAATCTTCTGTTTGATCATTAATTTTATCACCAATAGTGTAAACACCTCTTAAACCCGCACTATATATATCATCCTCAGACATCCAATTATTAGGAAACGCCAAACTCAATGCCTTTCTAATATTATTCGGAGTAATTCCCATATTTTGAGGTTCATTAGCGCCTTCCCCCAAATTAAAATCTTTATCTAATAACCATTGATCAACACTTATGGTTTCTTTTTCAACATTAAATCTTAAATCACTTTTATTGAAAATAAACTCCCCACGGTTACCAACCAATTTAATTTTTCCTGGTATTGGTGATTTATCAGGTACTGATCTTACCTTATTAAAAAAATATTTTTTGGTAGTTCCTTTCTGCCAAGGATTCACACTCAAATAAGTATATTTTGTTGGTTCATCAATGATATCAATTTCTTCTTCTTCATTCACTAACCTCATCACTTTAAAATATTGTGACTCAGACAACATTATTTTCATTTTTCTCATAATCCTCTAAATTCATTAGGTCCAACAGGAGATGCCGATATTGTACGATAAAAAGGTTTATACCCACCGTATGTATGTTTATTATCAGAAACTACACGACCATCGTTATTAACCGTATAATATCTAACCAAAGTTTCACTTTCATAGTAACCTATATAATCACCAAAATTTATATCAATTTCCAAATCATCTAATGTTTTTTGATAAACAGACACTCTAATATTACCAGGTTCCATCTGATCAATTCTTGTAGTTCCCATCATTTTATTTTCAGGTGCCGATACTTGTACAAACGCATTGAACTCAACAGGAGGTAAGAATTTAATTCCGTCCTCAACAGTCTCACCATAAACATCATCAGTTTTTGTTTTATATCTATCAATACGATAAAGAACACAAGTAAAGTTCATATCCCCGACTAACCATTCTTCTCCCATTGAGATATCAAGGTTAAAATCATTTTCTCCGAAAAACTTACCCAGTCTTGTAATAGGTACTTTATTTGACATAAAAACAGTTTTATTGATAAATATCTAAATATTGATTATTATTATAAAAAACTAATTAGTTTGGATATTCTAACGAAAACGATAGAGCAAAAAGCATTAGAAGTACTTGAGGTATATTCAGGTGCGAATAACTATATTTTATCTTTAAAAACTAAAAAAGAAAAGAGTAAAAAATTCTTTCCTACTAGATCACAATCAGATTATATAAATACTTATCATGATGTAAAACCAAAAGTTGCTCGTAAATGGGTTGACTTGGATTCATACTTCGCAAAGAAATTTGCTGAAGAAAAATATCTATTAGAAGTTCCTGAAACTGTTTATGTTGAGAAACTTTTAGTGGAAAAAGAAAAGTCATATCATATTTGGGGTAAATTTTTTGAGAAGGATGATTTAACTGAATTTTGGGTTCCTAAATCCGCATTAATTAAAACCCACACAATAGAGAAAGTTGATATTGATTATTCTAAATACGAACATAGACCACCACTTACCCACCAAAAAGAAGCGATTGAGAAATTAGTTGGTTCTAAAAGATTTATTCTTGCGGATGATATGGGACTTGGTAAAACAACTTCCACAATAATTGCCGCTTTAGAAACAGGTGCAAAAAGAATTTTAATTGTATGTCCCGCATCATTAAAAATAAATTGGCAACGAGAGATTGAAAATTATACTGATCGTAGTGTTTATATTAGTGAAGGTAAAAAATTCTCTACAGAAGAAGACTTTACGATTGTTAATTACGACATTCTTAAAAATTTCTACGATACAAAAAATAAAGACAATTCAATCATACATAATTCAAATTTTGACTTGGTTATTTTGGATGAGGCACATATGATATCAAATCCACAAGCTCAACGAACTAAAATTATTAATTCATTCGTTAAAGATATTAAACGAGTGTGGTTGTTGACAGGAACACCAATGACATCTCGTCCCATGAATTACTATAATCTTTTGAGTATCATCGAAAGTCCCGTAGCACAGAATTGGATGGCTTATGCTATCCGATACTGTCAGGGATATCAATTCATGGCAGGGAAAAGAAAAGTATGGAATGTACAAGGAGCATCAAATCTTGAGGAATTAAGAGACAGGACTTCAAAACAGATGTTAAGACGATTGAAAGAAGATGTCCTTGATTTACCAGATAAAATTATTTCACCAATATATCTAAGATTAGTTTCTAAAGACTACGAAGAAATGATGGGAGAATATTATGATTGGTATGAAAACAAATCTGACGAATCATCATCTTTGACTATTCAGTTTAGTAAATTGATGAAAGTTAGAAAAATTATTGCAAACGAAAAAATCAAACACACAATTGAATTTGTTGAGAACATAATTGAACAAGGTAAAAAGGTTATCATATTCACAAATTTTACGGATACATTACAAATGATACATAATCATTTTGGGAAACAGTCTGTTTACTTGGATGGTAGTTGTACTAAACCTCAAAGACAATATGCCGTAGATCAGTTTCAAGATAATGAAAAAATTAAAGTATTTGTAGGTAACCTTAAAGCGGCAGGTGTTGGTTTAACATTAACATCGGCAGAAGTGGTAATAATGAATGACTTATCATTTGTCCCTGCGGAACACGCACAGGCTGAGGATAGAGCGTATCGTTACGGACAAAAAAATAATGTTCTTGTTTATTACCCATTATTTGATAACTCAATTGAGGGCGCAATATATGATATTCTTACTAGAAAAAAACAAATCATAAATACCGTGATGGGTGATGACTTACTTGAAAATGGTGGAGATGTTGTAGAGGAAATACTCAATTCAATTAACAAGAGAAGATAAAACTTTCATTTGAAGATATTTATTGTTAATGAAAGTTTCAATAAAATATCTTAAATCGGATATCCCAAAAAAAGATTACAAATTATTTGAGGATTTTATAAAATTCTTAAGTAAAAAATTGCCGTTGGTTGATGATATAGAAATAGTTTTTACGGGTGAAAGATATGGTAAAATGAGTACTGGTAGTAGGACTAACAAACATATATTAAAGATACTCGCAAAAAATAGATTAAATAGAGATATTATGAGAACTCTTGCTCACGAATGGGTTCACGAATATCAACACGGAGTTTTAGATAGAGATAAAGGTCCGGACATTGGTGGGAAAAATGAAGATGAAGCAAATGCGTTTGCGGGTCAAATTGTTAAAATGTTTGAGAAAGACTATCCAAATTATGAAAAAACAATATTTGAGGGGTTTAAATCAATATCCAATAAATTAGATATCATATCAGAACAGATAGTCCTTAAAGAAAAAGAAAACATCCAAAAACAGTTTTTAACTGAAATGAAAAAAATAGGTATTGAGAAATTACCTTATTCATATTCAGCAATTAAAAAATTTGTAGATCCTGAGACAATGGATATTCATTATAACAAACACTACAAAGGATATGTAAAAAAATTAAACGACGCTTTATCAAGTAGAAAAGGTGATATGGAACTTGAGGACATTGTTAAATCCATTAGTAAATTTGATACTAAAGTTAGAAACAATGCTGGAGGAGCTTTCAACCATGCATTATTTTGGAAAATGTTATCCCCAACAAAACAAACACCTAAAGGTATTGTTTTTGAGAAAATAAAAAAACAATACGGTTCATTTAACAAATTTAAAGAAGAATTTAATAAAACCGCATTAGATAGATTTGGTTCAGGGTGGGCTTGGTTAGTATTAACTAAAACAGGTAGATTAAAAATTATGTCAACCCCAAATCAAGACAATCCATTAATGAATGTTGTTGAGGGTGGTGGTTATCCACTTCTTGGACTTGATGTTTGGGAACATGCTTATTATTTGAGATACAGAAACAAGAGGGATCAGTACATTAAAAACTTTTGGAATTGTGTTAATTGGGAATTCGTCAATGAGTTATACGAATTAAGAATGAAGAAATAAATATTTATAATAAAACTATTACTATGGGAATTATACCAGAACCACAAAGAAGTGAATTATACACTAAAATTAGACACATACTCGGAGCACCGTTAAGGAGTGTTGAATTAGAGGACGAACAAATGGATACCCTTCTTGAATTCTCAATAGATGAGTATTCTCAAAAAGTTAATGATTGGTTGATTGAATCTCAATGGACAAGTTTATGGAATTTGAATCTTGAAACTCAATCGTTATCAAGAGCCTTTGTAACAAAAAGTTTAGATTACGAAACAAGATACACATACGCATATTCTAAAATCGTTGGGTTACAAGCGGGTGGAGAGTGGGAACTTAAAAAGGATTACATCCAATTAGTCAAAAACCAACAAATATACGAAATACCTGAAGGAAGAGAAATTAATGAACTACTATGGTTTACTCCTGCAACACTAAACAACACAATGTTTGATCCATGGTCATTTGGTTCATTAGGATATGGTGGAGGTCTTGGTGGAGGTGGAGGTCTCGCACAAATGGGTGGTAATATGGCAGGTTCATATTTTATGATGCCGGCTTTTGATATGTTATTGAGAATGCAAGAAATAAACATTCAAAGAAGAATTATTGCTGGTGATTTAACATATAGAATTACCGCATTACCAGGTGGTAAAAAAGCTATACATTTAATGAACACTCCTGGTGGTAAGTTTGATTTTGGTAATGGAACAATGACTAAAGGAAAAGTATGGTATTGGTACTATGATACTACTGAAGGAGGTAGAGACAAATGTTTAAAAGATAATCCTGATATTATTAAATTACCATCTGATGTTCCGATTGATAAACTTTCTTGGGTTGATTTAAATCATCCCGCACAAGTTTGGGTTAGAAATTGGTTTATCGCAAGTTGTAAAGAAACTCTATCAAAAGTTAGAGGTAAATTTAGTGGTAATATCAAAACACCGGATTCAGAACTTACAATGGATTATCAGTCATTAGCAACTGAAGGTAAAGACGAAAAAACTAAACTAATAGAAGAATTAACAGGGGCTGAAGGTAAGTTAACAAGATTAAGACCTGATAAAGTTTTAGAACGAGAGGCTTTACTTGCGGAGAATCTTAACAAATCTTTAAAGTTCAGGGCAATGCCTAGACAAATTTATGTTATATGAGTTTTAAAATTGAAAATATTTCACCGAGAAAAAATGTGGTTAGATACAGAACACACATTCCGCCTACACCAGCTAAAATTGTTGAGGACAAAATTGTAACAACAGAGACACATCAAGTTGATGAAGAAATTTTAGTTATTGTTAAAGATATTGAAAGTTCAGAAGTTACTTTAAGTTCAGAAAAAAATAAAACGGTAACCATAAAATCTTTGACTACCGTTTTAATTAAACCTGATATTGGTTTAATTGATGAAGAATGGGATGAACTTTTACTTGAAAAAGGTGCTTGTGTTCATTTAAGTTTTGTTGAGGGAAATTGGTACATTATCAGCAGTGATGGGTTGAAGTTAAATTAACTCCTCCCATCCCTCATCTGCTAACTCATAAATATAATCAGGGTTGATACCAACACGGTTCCAAAATTCAACCTCACCTTGTTCCATCTTTAATAGATTTTCATATACATCATCTTGATCTTCAGGACTGAATGGTTTTCCATTAATCAATTTACATTGTTCTGTTGTATAGAAATTTCTATCTTCAGGATTTTTAACCAATAGTGAATCTCTTACCTCATCGTCAAAAACAATTAATAAAGGTTCCACTCGTTTATTGAATGTTGCAATCGCTCTTTGGATATTGTACTCACCTAACATCTCAGGATTGTTTTCCAAATCCGAAGGTTCAATACGATAACAATTAAGTTGTATAACAGAATCTGAACTAGCGACTTTATATGCAACATCTGTCGGTATACCAGTATTTGCTTCTTTGTACGGTGAATCACTTCTTACCCAATTATCATCAGACCAAGAAGTTTCCCAACCGTTGTTAATTAAAAATTTTTCTTTCTGTTTATAATCTAAATTATTTTTTGAACTATCCGAAAAGAACAAACTTATTTGTTCTTCTGTCCACCCTTTCTTTGGTTTATTAACTTTCTGAACATCTCCGTGTGAAGCCTTTGTTCCGTTATTCACATAGAAAATCATATCACCAAGATTTGACTGAATCCCATCTCTTATAATAAGTTCCATATGTGCCTGTCTTGACATCAACGAACCTGCCTTGGTAGTTTGTTTACTGCGTTTAATGTAATCATCAACACTCAATTTAACTTTTGCTTTAGACGCAATTTCCGCCAAAGGAATCTTTTGATCAAATATCTTTTGAATGTATTCGTAATACCACTCAATAAATTCTTTACCCTCACCTTTAAGTAATTGTTTAATCCCTTTATCCAAGAACTTCTCAATATACTTTGGCATCTTTTTGGACTTGATACTATTACCTGTAAGTTTAATCTTACCGTTTTGTTCCATAGTTGCGTAATTTTTACGAGCTAAGTTAATACAAGAATCCCAAGTACCGTCACAATCAAGACCCATCGCACCTCTCATAAATAAATCATTAAACTCGGCAACATCCGCATCATAACCACGATATTCTTTACCTTCCTTAACCAACCAATTTAATCCTTTACCAATGTATACTCTATCTTCTACACCACCTTCAGGCAATGAGAAGTTCATACCATCAGTATCACACACCAAAGGACTATATCCTCTTTTACTAAAGAATTTTAACATCTGTCTAAGATATTGTCTACCCGTACAGGTAATCTGTTCCCCCTTGTTCATATCACCCCAATGGAATACTTGTGGGGCACTTAAACCACCAAACAATGAGTTGATAAAGATTTTAATTGGTAATTGTTTTCTATCGTAAGATAAGGAAAGTTTTTTATCCTTACTTTTAAATTCTGATGCCAAATTTTTATACTTGATACGAGTATTTCTAAAGTAAGTTAATAATCCTTTCATTGCTCCTGTTATATCACATTCAGGAAACACATCGTGAACCAACTGAATTGATGGGTATAGTGATGAGTAGTCAAGTTTCAGTACATCTTTTGAATACCCAACTTTTAATAGTCTTGATAAACCACCAACAAAGTTTCCTTTTTCTTGTTTTTGAGGTATCGCCAATTTATGTTTATATGACCAAGCTAACATTAACATTTTCCATAATGTTGCGGTACCCATTGTTGATACTCGTTCATATGTTGTTGGGAGTAGTGATGCAAGTAGGAATGATCCTTGATTGAATTCATCGTCAACAATTAAGGTTTCCTCCAAGTCATCGTCAAGATATCTCTCAACAATGTTATCACCTGTGGTTTTAAGATAAATGTCACCTCGTCTAAAACATACCTCATCAATTTTTTGATCAACACCAACCTTCTTGTATTTACCGTTTTCGGTATTTAACCAATATTCGTCCTTGTTTGCATACATCGGACCAATTTTTGTGTGATCGATGTAAATACGATCTTTCGCTTCGGCATCAATATATTTGGTAATATATTTAAGTCCCGCCTCTTTAATACTTGAGTTGATTGCTTGAGCTCTACGAACTGAATGGATGATATCAATAACATTGTATCCCCACATTTGTACTTGGTTATATCGCTCAACTTCATTTGCCAATTTTAACATTGACTCTTTTTGTGCAATAGGTTTTGAGTGGTTTAATGAGGTTGGGATTTTCTTTAAGTCAATGTTAAGAGCTTTACATCTCTCAAAAATCCAATGCCAGTCAAAGTTTGCTGAGTTGTAACCCCCAATGATTGAAGGTTTTATCTCATCTATGATTCTGAAAAATTCAACGATACCTCGTCTTTCTTCGTCAGCATCTTTACACTCAATTACTTTTAAGTGTCCCTTATTTGTCTTAATTCCAATCATAAAAATACGACCGTCTTTAGGTTCTAAAGCAGTCGTCTCCAAGTCAAATACAAGTCTTGTAATATCATTGTATTCTTCAAATCCTTTAAATAGTCGTTTTTCTTTTGAGATGAGGTATTGTTCTACAGGAGGTAGAATCATTATTTTATCTTTGGTTTTTTCACCCCAAGGATCTATACCACCGTCTCTAAAAAATTGAATTAGTTCTCTATATCCTTTGATTGATTTAACTAAGAATGTTAGTCCATTTTCTAATCTTTCATTACCATCAGTCCTTAGTTTCTCAATGATAATACCGTATTTAGTCATTGCCTCTTTTTGTAATTCTTTAGAACCTTGGTAAAAATTCATACCACGCAAGTCACCTACCCAACCAAAAGAACTAAAAGATTCTTTATGTATTGATTTTCCTTTTCCTGGTGTTTCTTTGATTTTATAAACGCAATTAGCAGCGTAATCATACTCTACCGACACTATGAATTGTTCTGGGTCGGCACCTTCTAAGAAGGATTTAATTTCTTCTTCTGATATCATTTGTATATATTTAAGTTTGGTTTATTAACTGCCGTATGTAACGACATTTACCTTACACTCTTAAATATATCTTATTATTACATTAATGTCAATTACCCACAACAAGGGAAATCTACTATATAAGGATTTTGATATAATAAATCATCCGCAATATAACTCTCTTGGACATTTATAAATAATCTTTCTCTTATTGGTAAAATTAAAGTTCCGTCATTATTTCTCAATAAGAATTGTGCTTCATATCTACCAACTTTACTTGTGTCTTTTGAGGTAAATCTATAGTAGATATAATATTCGGGAGTTGCGTTTGGTTCTATTTGAATTTTTTCCACAAATCCTGCGGGTCTTGTTGTTATTTTAGGGATACCAGTTTCTACATTTACCATAGAAAAAAATATGGCAGATTCCTCAATCATCTCCATAAAATTATTATAATCACTTCTTCCGTCTTTTACAACTTGTATCTTTAAAACAGGAAGAGTTGCATTTTTTTTAATGTAGAATTCCATCTATAGTTTTTACTATAAATATATCAATAATCTATTTTAACATTCTTTTCTTAATGAGGATTCATAATGATCGAAACGATTGTGTTCAGTTGGGGTTATTAATAATAAACCCGGATTGATATTACCCTTAATGGTTTCTTGGAAACATTGGGACATTAAAGTTTGTTCAAATGGATGATCAAATTTTGTTTTTAAATAACACTTATAATTACCTTCTTTTGACATTAGAATCGGCCAGTTACACAAATAGATTTCTCCACTCGCATATGGTAACCCCTGTAATGATTTAATATATTTGAATTCTGTGTTTGGTGAATTTGGATCCAACCCTTGTTGTGGTAACCTTGGATTGTTCTGCCAATGGGATTGTCTAAAATCTTGGGGAACATTATACCAAGACCATTGTTTATCATTAGAACCATAAAATTCTGTAAAATTTAATTTTAAGAAATCAAAAGATTCTCTTTTTAGTATGTTTAAAGATTTGGTAAATAGTTTTTTAACATACCTACCAAAACCATTTTTACACACATCGGTTTTACCTGAGTGAAATAACATATCGTCCTCAAAGAAGAAATAATAACCTAAATCTTCTTGTTCATTAAAATGTTCCGCAATAAATTGTCTTCCACCAGTTATACCAATATTATCTTTTTTTATGTGAGTAAAACCATATTGTTCACAAAGTTCCAAATACCTTGGGGTTGTTGATGTATCTGTTGAATTATCAAGTAAAAACTTTTTGGTTCTTGTGATAAAATCAGTATCATAGTTCAACATTGATTGGATTAATGTCTCAAATTGATTTGGTGAATTAAATGTTATAATATATAAACCAATCCCATTTGAGTTAATTTCTAAATTAGTTTTAACGATTGTTGGTTTTGAGTCAAAGTTTTTTATTACAACTAAATTGTTTTTAACATCCTCAAAAAATTTATAAACTAATCCATTAGATTCTATTTCACAGTAATCAATTATGTTAGGGTATTGGTATGTTAATATTGTAAATAAACTTTCTTCAGTACCCATAAAACCTCGTTTAAGGGTGTCAATTAATATCCCATAATACAAACTATTCATTTGTGATATTAAATCCTTATCCCCACCAAAGAATCCTCCGCGAGCAACAATATCAGGTGTTGAGTTTGTTAATCGTTTCATTTCTTCATACTTGAATCCATGAACTTCAGTTTCTGCGTTATATGGAAAACAAATAAATAAAAATTTGTCAGATAATTTATCTATTTTATCCATAACTTTATCATGCGTAAAATAACCCATATGTACGGTATTACTTAAACCGGCATCAACCCAAAATAGTTTATCTGAATTAAATTTATCTAAAATTTTTGCATCATTAAGTAAAAACATTTTAGACATAACCAAAGGGTTATACATTTCTAATTTAGATTGAGTTGAGTCCTTTAACCACCCAACTTGGTTAAACCAATCAGGATTTGTTCGTATAGTTTGTATTAATTGGAAATATTCGTTATTTTTAAACCAATTCAAATCCCTCAAAATAAATTGAGTGTTTTCAACCTGTCTTCTTTGAGATACAAAATCTTGTAACTCTTTATCACCAAAAATAATAAGGTTACTATCTACTTTTAGTAGTTCTTCAAACTTACCTAAATAGTGTTGATATGATCGTGACCAACCTTCCTGTAAATCACCTCTACCAATATCCCATAAACCAGTTACTAATGTAATCATTGTTCTTTTATTTTACATACCCATACAACAGAACGAAATTCATCTTCCATATATGGTTTAAGATTATAAGTTAAACAACTTTCATTAATATCAAAATCTTGTATTTCTAACCAATTCCATATTTTATCTTTTATATTTTCATTAAAATAATTTTCATTTGGTGCATAATCGTGAGCCATAATAATATCACCATATTTTAAAAATTGAGATAATAATCTAAATTCATTTTTTTTACTCCCTCCATCGCAAAGAACTAAAGTTTTACCATTACTTTGTATAAAGTCTCTGATTTCATCAGGATATTCTAAATCTGAATATGGATAATTAAAAACATCTTTTGTGATTATCTCAATATTTCTTTCTTTTAACTTTAAATTTTTTTGTTCATTAACATCATAAGTTCGTACTATTGTATTAGTTAATCCCACACTATCTAATAAATCTCTTATTAATAATGTTAATCCGCCATCCGCAGTTCCTATTTCTAAAACTCTTGATGGTTTGTATTCGTCAATAAGTGTTTTAAACTTTTCCCCAACATTTGGATGTTGACTAATAATTAAATTTTTGTAAATAAAGTGTCCGTTCATATTATTATTGTTTTGGGTGTGATGATATCATATAATATTCTAAATCGGTAGTAGTACCCCATAAATCACTATATGAAAGATATTGTGTTGTAAGTGCCTTTTCATAACACAATGATTTAAATTTAGTTTGTAGATTATCTAAAGGTTGATCTAAATTATAAAAATTATATTTATTTGGGTTATTAACCACATCAATATCATATATTGATAAACACAGTAGTTCATCAATTGATGTGTTCCTTAAATTATCGTTAGGTTCAATAGGGAAAGTAGATAATAGATACTCAACAAATCTTTTTGTTATAATGTAAGATTGAGCTCCGGAAGTTGATGAGGTAAAATAACAATTATTAATATAATTTTTTGGTGGTTTTCTATTTCTACATCCTAACCAAAATAAATCCCAATCAGTATTTAAAATTTTATCAAAAATTTCGGTTGACTCATCCTTTAAAAAATCTAAAAACTTACAATCATCTTCTAATACTAACATAGTATTGTAATTTGATTGTAAAAACAATTCAAATAATTGATAATGACTTTTTTTACAATTTGAGGGATTACTTGGGTAACTTGAAAATGCCGAAAATCTATTAACCCCCTTTATGTTAAATTTATTAAACTGTGACTCAAGGTTATCTTTTCTGTCAACCCTACTATCCAAATTTATATAATACCCAACATCAGCTATTTTTACATCATTAAATGTTACCATATAAATTATAAATTACCTGTTAATCTTGGACACCATCCTTTTGATTTACTATACGGCCACACAACCCAATACTTAGGTTTTTCTTTTGTGTGGAATTCTCTCCATATTTTACAGTATCTGTCAGGATCTTGCATCATTCTATTTATTTCGTTTGAGTCGGCATCTTGTCTAAATAAAGTTTCATCTTTTTCATTATGAAATGCAACAACCCAAAAATCGTAATCATTTTCAGGAACTCCATCAAATGATATATCAATACAATGTTTGAATATTGTTGTAAAACTATCTAACCATTGTTCTTCAGTTTCATAATCGTATGAATTAGGAGGATAATTTTTATCTATTGTATATTGTTGTATTGCTCTTTTAGAAAATAGGATACCTGAATATTTTTCATAATCTCTAATTGTCCTTTCGGTACCAAAACCATATTTACCTAAATCCCCTTCATAAGATTCTCCATCAATACCAAGTATTTGTCTATTCTTTTTATGACAAGATTCGTTTTTTTTATACCACTCTTTATCATCGTCCCATTGTTTAGTTCTACCCTTCCTTGTGTATTCGTGCCAAATAACAACTCTATGTGGATGAAATAAATCATATCCATGAGTGTATGCTCTTACTGCAATTGAAATTTCTTCACCGTGAAAATAGTATTCAGGATCATGTTGAACTTCTTTAGAAAACTCCCCTAATGTAAATGCAAAATGTGCGGAGTAAAATCTTGAAGGTATTGGTTCACTAAATTCCCTCCAATTAGGAATTACTTCAGGTAAAAAGAATACAACACCTTCAGGTGTAAATCTATCAAATGTCATTCTCCACGGATCGGTAACCCTACCTTGAGGATCATTTTCAGGATCAAATGATGAGACATAACCAGTTAATAATGGTTTTTTATAGCCATTCTTTTGTAATCCTTTAATCATTTTAATTAAAGTATCATCCCAATCTTGTTCAAATCTCATATGAGAATCTAACTGTAGAGTGTATTTTTCTCCTTTATATAATTGTTGTACTTGGTTTCTTGCCCAACACACGCCTGTTGATTCTTGATATGGAATATTTAAAATTCTGAATCTATCATCATTCTCATATTCTGTTAAATTATCAAAACCATCTTCAGGATGAAATTGTCTACAAATACCAAATCTTAAATTTTCAGGTTTTTTTGATTTATCAATACAATCTTTAATTGTTGGTATAAGTTGGGGATCTCTATAAGAAGCGATTTGGATGAAAATTTTCATTTTTATTTTAATAATAAAAAAATAAAAATAAAACTCAATAAATGTTTTTAAATTCCTCCCCCGTCAGTTATATTCCATAACTTGGTTCCTGTCAAATAATTTCTACTCACACCAGCCGTTGCAATCGTATATACAGAAGTACCGGCATTAAAATTAACTGAGGGTTGTAATGAACCTCCTAATGATGCCCATCCATTGAGTAGTAAATCATAATTAGGTGTTGATAATGACGTACCATTTAACATAAAACTCATATTAGTTACTGATGAAACATCCCATCCTCCGATTGGTTGATCAAAAACTGTTGCCAATGATAACATATTTTCCATATTTGTTACATTAGATACGTCCCATCCTCCTATTGGTTGATTGAAATTTGTTGCGGTATAAAAAGTAAATGACATATTTGTCACACCTGAAACATTCCATAAATTTATACTTGGAGAACCTCCATTGTTAAAACTTGTAGCATTATTAAACATACCATTCATAACGGTAACATTTGAAACATCCCAACTTCCGATGTTTTGGTTAAAGTTTATTGCCGATAAAAACATACCATTCATATCGGTAACATTTGAAACATCCCAACTTCCGATGTTTTGGTTAAAGTTTGTTGCATTACCAAACATATTACCCATATTGGTAACATTTGACACATCCCAACCCCCAATTGTCTGATTGAAGTTTGTTGCATTACCAAACATAGACGACATATTGGTAACATTTGAAACATCCCAACTTCCTACTGGTTGATTGAAATTTTGAGAACCTGCGAACATAGCTGACATATTGATAACATTTGAAACATCCCATCCTCCTATTGGTTGATTGAAATTTGCCGCGGCTAAAAACATAGCCAACATATTGGTAACGTTTGAAACATCCCAACTTCCGATGTTTTGGTTAAAGTTTGTGGATAACGAGAACATAGATGCCATATTTGTAACATTTGAAACATCCCAACTTCCTATTGGTTGATTGAAATTAGATGTCAATGTAAACATACCCGACATATTATTAACAGATGATACATCCCAACTATCCATATTATTTACGGTAGTTAAACTAGTACAACCAAAAAACATACTACTCAAATTTGTTATTCCAATTAAATTAATAGTATCTGTTACACCTGTTATAATTAAATTTTGACAACCATAGAACATGCCATTGTTTGAACCTGATTCTCCTTTTAGTGGACCCCACCTTAATATTTCTTTTATATTGTTTTTATAAGATGTCGCATAATTATTAAAATCCCAACCCTCAATTGTACCTGTAATTGTTACAGTATAATCACCTGTTATCGAATATGTATGAGTTCTATTTGCATATGAGTTAACAGATGTATTACCATCACCCCAATCTATTATTCCTGAATAAGTTCCAGTTGGTGAATACGGAAGTTCAATTGTAGTTGATGCCGACCAAACTGAAATAAACGCAAAAGGTAATGACGAAGGTGTGGGAGTAGGAGTTGGTGTTGCCGATAATGAAGGTAAAGGTGGATTACAACTGGATAAAGAACATAAATCACCTATTCCGATTGATAAATTAATTATGTTTGTCGGGTTAGATCCACAAGTATAATATGTTATTCCACTTGGGACATGAATATTTAATTGTGATAATCCATCACAATCTATATAATCAAACGAACCATCCATCATGGATGAATTAACTGCCATTAAACAATAACACAAATCGGTTGGGGTAGGTGTTGGTGTCGGTGTTAGAGTAGGTGTTGGTGTCGGTGTAGGAGGACAACTATAAGGTTCAAAGTATTCGCATCCTGTAGAATCAGTTATTTTTACAATTAAATTATTAACTCCATCTAAAGGTGATGGAACATCAAAAGTAAATGTTGGTGGTATTGTTGTTGAACCTGTAACCAAATAACAATATGTGTATGTTGAATCACATACCGATATTGAATATGGTGGAGTTCCTGTTACTCCTGTTATTGAAATTTGATGTATCATTTTAAATTACATTATATAAATACAATAAAACATTTAATCAAAAATTAAATTGTTTATGGGCAACCACAAGGACTTGTACAAGTAGGTGTCGGTTTTGGTGTTTTACTTGGTTTTGGTGTTTTACTTGGTTCAGGACAACCACAAGGATTTGTACAAGTCACACTTGGAGTTGGTGTATTTGTAGGTGTAATCGTAGGCGTTGTAGTAACCGTTGGTGTTGGTGTTGGTACCTTACAAGGATCGAACGTAGGTGTAGGTGTAATCGTAGGTGTTGGTGTAGGTGTTGGTGTTCTAGTTGGCGTATTTGTAGGTGTCGGTGTAGGAGTAAGTCTTGGGACATTTAAAAAATATGGGCATTTATTAAATAAAATTAATATAGTATATGTCCCAAATACTTCTAAATTAGGGTTAATTGTGTTTGAATTAAACACAAAAGGTAAAAACTGATCACCTAAATTATATACGGTTTCGCTAATATCTGGTTTAAATAAGATATTAGCAAGTTCACCGTCATAATTAATACTTTGTATAGTAATTGATTGCTCCATTGTATCTTATAAATACAATGAAAGAAAGTTATTTTTTAATTCTTATATATTTATACCACAATCTTTCGTGACCAAAATATATAAATGGTTTCATAATAAGTTCACCAACACCAAGCAATGCCGAAACCTCAATTGTTGCCCCTAACGAATATGCAACAACAACTGTAGTTAAGGTTCCTAAAAATCTATAACTAACTGTTTTTAAAATATGTCTAATTAATACAGATTCTTCTTTTATGGTTTTTATATATGCAACATTATTCTCAATACTACAATAACCAACACAACTAACATGCCATTTATAATCATTAATTTCCGGTAACCAATCTTTAGTTGTTTGAGTGTGTCCATCAATAATGATGTCTGAAACTAATGTCTCGTTACCGTTTTCAATTAATCTCCATCTTTCATCATCAGTTTTTGAATCTGTGTTAAATCTGATTTGATAAGTTTTACTTTGTATTTGCATATGTTAAAAAATTAATTATATAATCTTGTATTGATTCGTCCACCATATCTTTCCATTTGTCGTCACCTTTAGCAATTGAGTTTCTTATTCCTGTTGCAGATATGAATCCAATATTATCTGGTGGTGTGAATTCATTTATTTCATACCCAACACCTCTACCGTAATTAACAGATTCAATATCAGGAATAATAACAACTTTAACATCATCACCTTTTGAGTTATGATATTCCTCAATCATCTTTACCGTTTGTTCAGTGGTAAATGGATTTTTTTCGTCAGGTTCAATATCCCTAACCATAATAAGAGCAGGAATTCCTTGATTTAATTTTTGTTGTATTAACTCAATATGTCCATAATGGTATGGTTGGTATCTACCAACAAATATTGCATATTTTTTACTTTCGTTTGTTGTAGGTTCTCCTCCGTGATTTTTTACTTCCCAATTCATTTTGAAATGTGTTCTATTATTTGGTTTAGTGATATTTGTGGGTCAACATTAGTTGTATTAATATCTAAATAATTTTCTGTTGGTTTTTCATATTCGTCGGTGTGAAAATGTTCTCTACCTCTAATATCTGTAGTGTGAACATAAAACTCAACAAGCAAATTACCCAACTCTTGTTTAAGACTTTCTCTAAGTTCTTTGTATGGTGCAACCAAACTAACAACAACACTATGTCCTTGAGCTAATATAAATTTAGCAATATCTTGTGCTCGTTTTATATTCTCTTCACGACCTTCTCTACCGTATTTTTGATTATTAAAAAGACTTCTTAATTCATCTCCATCAATATGAAATACTTTATTACTATTGTCAAGTTCTAAAACCGTTTTTAACATTAAAGACAAAACTGTCTTTCCCGCACCTGGCTGACCGGTAAACCAATAAATTTTATTCTCCATAATAATTAAAAATAACCAAATTGATTAAATACCCATTTGTATCTGTTTTTTATCCAATTAGAAGCATCATCACCTAAGATATCCCGATAATCTTTTTTGGTAGGTTCTATTCGTTGTTTAATGACATGATCACCGTAAATACCATAAATTGAATCATCTTCTTTTGTAATTTGAGTTACGTTATTAAAGTCATGACCTTCATAATACGGTAATCCTAAATAGGTATAAATTCTTTCTATTTCTGTTTTAGGACTTGAGGTTAAATCCTCAAATCTAACAAACAATATTTTGTCGTTTACCCCTTCTCTAAAAATTTGTTGTAATCTTTCTAAAGCCAAACCAACAGGTTGTGATTGAGCCCATATATCAATTCTCTTTTCAGTCGTTGTTCCTGCCATTTGAGCATGATTAACCAATCCTGAATCTAAATGTTGACTTTTCCTAAAATTTTTCTCCATTGACGCAAAAATTGATCTTGGATCTCTAACCATACAAATTATTTTAGGTTCAGGATAAAAAGAATTTAAAAAACCATAGTGAACTCCCCACCCTCTACTTTTATCTAAAACATAAGGTTTATCTGTTACACCATTAAAAAATCCCTCCATACCATTTTTACAAAATGATATGAACCCATCTTTCATTAATTTAGAATCTTGAGCCTTAAATTCAGGCGAGTTAGTGTAATTGTTTCTTGCGGCATATACAAGTTCTAAAACACCTGAAGTTGGTGTAACATAAAAATCAGGATTTTGCCCCATTATGTTTTGTAATAATGTTGAACCAGCTCTTGGTAATGAGCTTTGAAAAAATATCTTTTCTACCATATTAAAAATTATTTATATTATATATTATTTCGTCGATATCAAAAATATCGGTATCTATTAAAGGACATTCATGTGTTAACCCATTAAAATTATAATCAAACAAATAACTATCAGGTAATTTCACCGTGTTAGGTAATTTTGCAATAATATTTTTGTGTGTGTTATAACCAAACATAACTGGCGATGTACCTATCCATAAAACAGTTGATGGTATTCCCATTGCCGCAGATGCGTGTTGCAAACAAGAATCAATTAAAATTCTTTTTTCAGACATAAACAATAGTGAAAACAATTCCATGTTAGACATTTGTTCTGTAATAACTTCACATCCTGCAATTGCATTTTTTTCATTTCTACATATTTGAATTATGTGATATTGTGGTGAAAAATAATTAACTAAATGTTGAGCAACATCATACGGAATATCTCTAGTCCAAGAATATGGATAAGGTTGATCATTTAAGGGTCCTCCGTTTGTTTGGATTACCATCACAGGTTTATCTCTTTTCCATTTGTTAATACCTGTTTGTTTTTGCCTAAGATTAAATACTAATTCAGGTTTCTCTCCTAAATAATTCAAATTAAACAGTTTGCACCAATTCTCAATTAGAGGTAATTTTTTATGTATGTGTTCATCAGTGAAATAAGGTTCATGTTTAAATATTTTTGAATCTTTATCATTAATGAAGTCATCGTAGAAATATGGTGTGTTACCAATTCTATACACTCTATCAATAAATTCTAAATTTAAAAATATTTCAGGGTAAGCACATACCACAATCAACTCTCTTTCAGGGAAATTATTCTTAATACATTTTGCAACCGCAGTTGCACATATATGTTTTCCTAACCCACCTTCTATATGAAATATTGAATATTTTTTTTCCATAAATTTATAATAATATTTTATTTATTGTTTGTAAACATAATTGCCTTGTTTATTTGTTCTATAACCATTTTTGGTGTTATTTTTTTATGACATTCGTTTTCTCTTTCTGTATTTAAAAATATCGGACATTTAGTGCTAATATTTGGAAATAAATTAAAACACCCATTACAAACGTTTTTATTAATAACTCTAAAACAATCAAATTCATTGTGTTCTTTTGTAAAACCTGAAATCATAACAACTGGAACATCATACGCCCATGCCAACCAAGATAATCCCGAAGATAGCCCAATAAACAATCTTGATTCTAATATGTGATTTAACGAGACGTTGATATCATCAAATCCGTGATATCCTTTAACATTATTTAATTTTAATGTATCTTCGTAAGAGACATTAAAAACCTCAAAACCAGAATTAACCAAAGAATCAACAACTAACTGCCAACCATCTCTATCCCATTGAGCAATTGATTTTAATGATTCGGGAGCAATAGTTATTTTATTTGATTTAACGTTTTTAAATTTTGGTATTAATGTTGGTTTTTTTGGTTCGGTTGATTGTGGTATCATCATTGTATCTTTGGTTGCATACAACATACCACCCAAAGTATGTGACATATTATTTTTATCATAACCAACATCAATTAATTTATCTATTGTTAATTTTTTTTGTTGATTGGCGTTAATAATTTCACATTTTTCATTATTTGATATTAATAAATGAGGAAAAAATGTGGATACAATAACTTTTTTTGGGTTGTGGTAATCTATAAATGAATCAATAAATGACGCAAAACAAATAGTATCCCCCAAACAAAAAGAATCTAAATGTAATAATATTACTTTATTCTCTAATGTTGTTGTATCCTTATCTAACTCAACGTAGTTTAATAACTCACTTTTATCGTAATGTCTTTTAATCATTTTTTAGTTTAAGTATTTTTGAATAATAATCAAACCAATATCTTTCAGTCCATAAAGTCCCTTCTTCTAAAGACACTAATTCTTTTTGTTGCCAAGGTTTTTTAACTATGTAGTGTAATATTTTGATGTACTTAGGTAACCCTGTGTTTTGGAATACTTTTTTATTGTATGTTTTTAAAAAATTATATTCAATTGGGAAATCTTTAATAACGTCTTCAAAGTAATGATTTATAATATCCTGATCGGAATGTTCAGTTATTCCATAAACTTTTGTTAAATTGATTAAATCATTTGTGATTTTAGGGTTTAAATATTTCTTTGAAATGACTATTACTCCGGTATTGTATTGGTCAATATACAATTCTCTAACAGCACCAAAATTATAATCAGAGTCAATTAATCTATCAATGTTCCCTAATATTAAAGTATCGGAATCAAGAAATATGATTTTATCAACATCCTCAATAGAAAATATTTCATATTTGGCGTAATCACCAAACGACATCTGTTGTTTTTTTAACTCATCAATTTCATAATATTTTGATGAATCATAGGTTTTTAATGAAATATTATTATGAATTTTTCTCGCAACTATTAAATCATCTGATGTTAAATCATTACTAATAATTGTGAATGGGATATCTTCCTCAATAACTCTTGGGTTATTCTCCACAAGAGATTTTAACATTACCTCAAAACCAATAAGATATTCTTTATTACATACAGTTACAAACATATTACAATTTTAATAATATGTTTGTAAAAGTATATGTATTTTTTTTAAAATATTAACTCAACAATAAATCATGCAATTCTTGTTCAGTCCATGTTTCTTTACGTTCAACCTCCTTTAAAATAGGACCATTTTCAGTTCTAAATCTAATACCTTTTGGTGTTTGTCTAATTGCAATTACTTTATGTTCACCAATAGTAACTGGTGTCTCATATTTAAACAATAATTTAATTTCTCTGTTTTCCATTTTTATTTGTTTTTTATTTATTTATTCCTCTTAAGAAATGTTTTTTGATATTATTTTTTATACTATTTTTAATACACACGAATCACTATATACAGTACCTGGTGCAAGTCCTGCTGACGATGTAGGTATGTTACTGAAATGTAGACAATTTACGTGTGTTGTGTTTGCGGCAGTACTACATATACCACTACCAACAATAAATGAACAATCGTGTTGTGACGTATTACATATTCCTCCAAGTATTGCCGAACAACCATTTATTAATGTGTTATTTATACCACCACCAATTGTTGAATAATAACCACTTGATGTGTTAGTTCTACCCCCACTTACAGTTGAATAATTATACCTTGTTACATTACCACGACCTCCACCAATTGTTTGTCCGTTGTATTCTGAAGATACCGTTGTATTAAAAGTACCACCAGCTATTGTATTACCATACATTTCATAGTATCCACTGTAGGATGATATTATATTAAAGGAACCTCCACCAATTGTTGAGCTATACACACCACAATAAGAGGATAATGTCCCAACTGTATTACAAGTTCCCCCACCTATTGTTGCACCATATACATCATAATATGCCGATAATGTTCCGATTGTATTACAAGATCCTCCTCCTATTGTTGATGCGTATATAGTACCACTATCGGATGATGCTGGATTAATTTTATTATTAAAACCACCACCAATGGTTGAACAATAATCGCTTGACGTGTTATTTCTACCACCACCAACGGTTGAGTAATAACAACTTGATGTGTTAACATTACCACCTCCAATTGTTGAATAACTACCACTTGATGTGTTTCTTTTACCACCACTTACTGTTGAACTACTACCAATTGATGTATTACAATAACCTCCACTTACGGTAGAATTATTACCACTTGATGTCACATTAATTTTAATTGTCACATCATCAGTACCACTTGATCCACCAAATAAAGTACCGTCAAATAATAACGTATCTCCTTGAACATAACTTTGACCAATTGTGTTAACATAAACGTTAGACAATGTTCCCGTATTAAAATTAAATGAGAATGTTCCTCCATTACCAAACCCTGAAGATGTTGAGGTTGGTGAATATGACCCATAATAACCACTAAATGTTCCTCCATTATATGTTTGATCATAAATTCCTGATATAGTTCCGCTAATTCCGGATACGTTGTTACGACCCCCACTAACAGTTGAATAACAAGAACTTACTGTGTTACTTCTACCACCACCTATTGTTGAATTACAACAACTTGATGTATTTCTATAACCTCCACTTACGGTAGAATAATTACAACTTGATGTGTTGTTACAACCACCACCAATAAATGAACCACCACAACTTGATGTATTGTTAATCCCACCACTTACAGTTGAATAATAACCACTTGATGTGTTTCTAACCCCTCCACCAACTGTTGCATAATCACTTGATGTTATATTATTAAACCCTCCTGATATAGTTTGCCCTCCATAATATGAAGAAACTGTTGTGTTACAATATCCACCACTAATTGTACTACCACCATTATAATACTGAGCACTATAAGATGACATTGTATTACAAGATCCACCACCTATAGTTTGACCAATAATAGGATCATTATAATAAGAAGATAAAGTTCCAATTGTATTATTATTACCACCACCGATTGTTGATGTATAACTTGAGTTTGTATTAAATGCTCCACCACCGATTGTTGTAAACGAATCTAAGTTAACATTGATTGCTCCACCACCAATTGTACTATAATCAAAAAATGTTCTATTTAAAACCCCACCATTAACCGTGTTGAAACCATAAAAAGGTGAAATCAATTGATTTACATAACCACCACCAATTACTGATCCACCAACATCGGCATCATTTAACGTATTAGAATCAATTGTATTACGATTACCCCCACCAATTAAATTCCCAACTACCGAATAATAGTTAGAATTTGTTGTAAAATTATTTATTGTGTTATTACATCCACCACCGATTGTTGAATATTGACTATCACTAATATTTCCACTTCCTCCAGCAACAATTGAGCAGTTACCATTTGCAAAATTTCCATTGTCTACTCTTACAGTTGAGTCGGTTCCAGTTCCTGCCGAATATAATATATCACCAACGTTTAATGCGATTTTTAATTCATCAACAGAAACTTTATTTAAACTTACATTTTGTGTTATTTGTAATTTATTAAAATATAAATTTCTTTGTCCTGATCCATCACTTTGTGCTCCACAATAAAAACTTAATTCATTAATTGCTAATGAAGAATTTATTGGTGCTGAATATGTTGGACCACCACTTCTTGATGTTATTGTTATTGTATATTGTGTTGACGAGTCTCTTGTTAATGTTACAAGCATTGGTGTTGTCCCATAACCACCATCAACAACATTATATGGTGCTGATAAATTTGAGGTAATTGTTGATGTATTATTATTATTTGCATTAAATATTGTTACACCACCAGCTTTTAAATCAAAACCTTTATTTCCACCATTTGCATCAAAATTAATTGCCCAATAAAAAGAAAACACTTCACCGACACTTAAAGGTGTTGTAAATGTTCTTGATGTTGATACATAGTTTGATCCGTCAGTTGCAAATAAAGCGAATGCGTTTGTCCCAATACCAGTTGTTCCCATTCCATCTGAAGCCGGATTTCCTAAAAAAACACCTGTATTTGGTTGTGTTGATATAACCCAAGGATTAAAACCAGTTCCTTGGTTTGATCCATTTGTCCAACTTATATAATTTGATGATTCATCATCAAATGTGTCAATAGCTGTAATACCTAAGTAATCACTTGACGTGTTTATATTTACACCAAGAATCGCTGATGCTGTTAAAATATCGTTTAATGACACATCAGTTAGACCCGATCCATCACCATAAAAAGTTCCACCACTTATTGTTGTTCCCGATATACTATCACTTATAAATCCCATATTTTATTTTTTTTTTAATTTTTTATACAAATGTTCCTGATGTTACCCAAGAACCACCAACTCTTTTTTCTATTATAAATGTTGTACCAGATATTCTCATTCTCCAAGATCCGTCTGTGTTCACATCTCCAAAATAAATATATCCGGATGACTGAATATTGGCATTTGCCATATAAACCATATCATCATCTGTTGCAATAATGTTTTGTCCACCAACAACCGCACTTCTTATACCAATTGTCGTGTTAGAATTACCACCAAGAATCATAGAGTAATTACTACTTGATGTGTTACTTCTACCACCACCAATAAATGAATAATCACCACTTGATGTGTTGTTACACCCACCGCCAACTGTTGAGAATTTAGACATTGTTATATTCCTATATCCCCCACTAATGGTTTGTCCGTTGTATTCTGAAGATACCGTTGTATTACAAGTACCACCAGCAATTGTATTACCATACATATCATAGTACCCACTATATGATGAAATTGTATTACAAGAACCTCCACCAATTGTTGATGCGTATTGAGTATAATTACTTGATGTTATTGATTCTATTACATTGTAATTACCACCCCCAACGGTTGAATAACGACCACTAACTGTATTGTTTTCACCACCTGATATTGTTGGTGCTTCACCCGATAATATTGTATTGTCGTCACCTCCACCGATTGTTGCGTAATCAGAATATGTTGATATTGTATTGTTTGCTCCACCACCTATAGATCCGTAATTTCCGCTGACAGTGTTCTCATAACCTCCACTTATGGTTGAACAATCACTTAATGTTGTATTTTCTCTACCACCACCAATAAATGAATGATTTGATGATTTAACATTTGATATATCAAATGTTAAATCGTTTGCCGATGAACCACCAATACTAGTCCCAAGAACTAAAACTTGATTCCCACTTTCATATCTTATACCAGGATTTAATATACTAATATTACTTACTACACCACTATTTACATCAAAACTTATTTGAAGTCCGTCACCATAACCACTAATATTTGTAGGATTAACGGTGTATGTGTTATTAGGTATTGAGGAAGCATCACCCGCATTAAAATTCACACCATCAACAAAACCTGAAAGAATTTGGTTATTACAACCCCCAACGATTGATGAGTATTCCCCTAAAGTTTTATTATTACAACCACCACCATTAAATGTATAATAGTTTCCAGATGTATTAAGGTATCCACCACTTATTGTTGATACCCCACAAGCACTTCCACTAACTAATGTTGTATTTCTATATCCACCACCAATTGTATCGTATTCGTTATCAACTGTATTACTTCTACCACCACTTACTGTTGATGAATTTTTTCTTGATTCATTACAACAACCACCAGCAATTACCGTGTATTGTGATGATGCGGTATTACAATAACCACCACTTATTGTTGATACATATCCTGATGCGGTATTACGATAACCACCACTTATGGTTGAATACTCACCAATAGATCTGTTTCCACAACCACCAATAATTGATGCGTAAGAATTTGTAAATGTACCAGTAATCTCATAAATAATATCATTTAATGGTGATGTTCCACCATTAAATAAATTTCCTGGAACAATAACTTGATCGGAAGTGTTATATAAGTTACCATTATTTTCAACTTGGGTATTTGTAGTAACACCAGAATTATCAAAAGTAATTAATAAACTTAAACCAATTCCTGAACTTATAACATTATTTGTATAAACACTATATGTTCCTTGAGAAACTCCAGTACCTGTGTAAGAACCCAAAATATTTACAGAATTAACTCCTCCTGATATACCTGCGGTATTTCTTCTACCACCAGCGATTGTTGATCTACTATATGCTCGGTTTCCACAACCACCACCAACAAAGGCACAATCACCAAAAGAACAATTGTTTCTACCCGCAACAACCGTTGAGAAGTATCCACTAGAAGTATTATTACATCCCCCACCAATAAAGTTATTTTTAACAGAATCATAACCATCGTAAGTTCTATTATTTTCACCACCGACAATTACAGAACAACCGTAGTATGCTGAAATTGTATTAAATTCCCCACTACCAATAAAACTATTAGACGGAGCATTAACTGTTCCAATTTGGAATGTAACATTATCTGTTCCTATTGTTCCGCCAAAGACATTTCCAAGTACTGTTACAGTATCATTATTAATGTAATTCTTACCGTTATTATTAACATAAACATTACTTAATGTTCCTGGTGGGTTAAAATAAAATGAGAATGTTGCACCAGTTCCTAAACCTGATAATGTTGATGATGGTGAATAACTTCCATAATAACCACTAAATGTACTCCCACTATATATCCCGTTATACGTTGAATTCACAATTCCTGTTGGTCCAGTTATTAGGTTATTTGAACCCCCGACAATACTTGAGCAGTCACCAAAAGTTGTATTATTAAATCCTCCACTTACTACAGAATAATCCCCAATTGCCGAACCACTAACACCCACTAATTGGACGGAACTACTTCCTGAACCTACTTCATATACAGATGTAATACCTGTAACATTAAATGTTCCTCCCGTATTATTTGTAAAAGTTATAGTATTTGCGGAATATGTACCACCTGTTATGTATATTTCAGTTGATCCTGTTGTAAAACCTGTAACGGTTAAAGTTCCACCTGTTAAATCGGTAAGTGTTAAAGTTCCTGTATTATCGTTATAAACTCCTTGAGTGATTTTATCACCACTGTTATCAAATTTGATTACTGAACCATCAGGATTAAATTGTTCTAAAACATCTCCGTTATCGTTAATACCTAAAACGTAAACATTTGATTCTCCACTTAATGCGGTAAAATCGGTTACGTTGATTATTTGTGTCTCAACACCATTACTTTTAAGAATTATTTTTCCCATTATTAGTTTTTACAATAAATATCTATCCAATAGAGAATTGTCTGATAGATACAGAAATTAATTTTAAAAAGTAAATAAAAAAATGATTTTTAACGGGTTATATCTTTTCCAAGATATTTGGTATGTCAAACATTTCTTCCAAACTATAATAAGGACATTCGTGACTTATTCCGTCAAAAGAATAGTCAAAAAGATAACCATCAATTAATTTTGTGGTATCGGTTGGTTGATTAGCAATAATATTATTATGTAATGAATAACCAAAGTTTTTAGGTGACGTACCAATCCAAAACACAGTAGATGGTAAATTAAGTGCGGCGGATGCGTGTTGCAAACAAGAATCAATTAGAATTCTTTTATCACTTGCAATAAGTAATCCAAACAAATCCATTGATTGAATTTGATAATCAATAATTTCTGCGTTTGGTAATTTTATTGAATTTGGTTTACATACTTGTATGATGTGATGAGTCTCTTTATATTTTTCTGCAATTTGAGAAGTTATCATATAAGGCAAATCTCTTGTCCAAGAATAAGATTGATTACTCTGAAGATGTCCTCCATTTGTTTGAATCACCAAAATAGGTTTACTTCTTTCCCATGAAAGTACATTCCTTTGTTGAACAAAATTAAAATTTAAAGTTGGTAATTGAAAATTATAATCTATTCCCATTATGTTACACCAATTTGAAATCAAATGTTTTTGTTTCAATATATGTTGTGTTTCATAATATGGTTCATGTTTAAAAACTATAGTATCTTTATCTTTAATATAATCATCATAAAAATACTGAGTAGAACCTAATTTGTATACCCTATATACCGATGGTAAGTTTAAAAATATTTCGGGATAAGATGCAACTACAACAATTTTTCTATCATTGTATTTTTCTTTTAATGAATTTAATAATGCCGTTGCCGCAATATTTTTACCTAAACCACCCTCAATGTGCCAAACCAAATATTTTTCTTCCATAAGAAAAAATATAATTTATAGTATTACAAAATAAACAATTTACCATCTTCAATTGAAGAATCAATATCCGTTTTTTGTTGTTCAGTTAAATTTGTTAAAAACCAATCTTTTGATAACATTATTTCCAAATGTTCAAAATTTCTTTTTACAGTATTTTTGTTTTCATCAGTTTTTTCTGACGTTAACATTTGATTTATTAAATTAACGGAGTCAAACGCGGCGTTGATACTGTTTTGGATTTGCTCTTGTGTTATATTTTCTTCCATTTTATTATATTTTTAATTTTTTATATATTATAAATAGTTAAATGTCCTAAAAAACCAATCATAATGTTGTCTTAATCTATCACAATTTTCTTGACTTAATATATCAACGTAATCATCTTTAACAGGTTTTACCTGAGATTTAATTTGGTGATCACCAAAAATCCCATGGATTATATCATTCTCAAATGTAAGTTGTTGTACATTATTAAAATCATGTTGGTAGTAAGGTAATTCTAAATAGTTGTAAATCTTTTTAAGTTCAGTATCAGGATTTGATGTTAAATCCTCAAATCGGATAAAAAGTATATCTTTATTTTGTTTTCTTTGGAATGTCTCCGATAACCATTCTAATGATGGTCCGATTGGGGGAGAAATTGAGTAATGATCTATCCTTGATGTTGTTGTCATATTTTTTAATTCAACAGTATTAACAATGTTTGGATCTTTATCAGGATTTTTTCTATAATTTTTTTCCATTGATGAAAATATTGATCTCAAATCACGAACCATACAAATTATTTTAGGTTTTTCATCCATAAAAAATTCAACAAAATCTTGGTATCCAAGCCAACCTCTACTTTTTTCCATAACATAAGGTCTATTAGTAACACCATCATAAAACCCAAAAAAACCTTTGTTACAAAAATTTTTAAATCCTGATTTCATAGTTTCAGAATCTTGAGCCTTAAACGCATCTCCATTAGAATATAATGTTCTTGCGGTTGATAATAATTCTATAACACCAGAAGTTGGTGTGGAATAAATATCAGGATTTTGCATTAGAATATTTTGCAGTAATGTTGATCCTGCTCTCGGTAGTGATGCGTTAAAAAAAATTTTTTGTACCATGTTATATTATTAATTTAACTAAAACATAAACATAAAATATTTTAAGCCAATAGTAATTTATATAAGTTACCATTGACTCTTATCTGCCATGTTTTACTTGATGTGCACGATTCGGTTGTTATTGTTCCTAAAGGAGTTCCTGAACTACCTACCACAAATTCATTATTATTACCCGCAGTGGCACTATTACCTAATATTACCGAATTAGAAAAATCACCCGTTTGTGCTTCACATCCTATAACAACGTTTGTATTTCCTGAAGTATTAATACAAGCACTTTTAAATCCTATTGCAATATTACACGCCCCAACATTATTACTAAATAAAGATTGTACACCCAAACTTATATTAGTATTACCTGATAAATTACTAAAAAGTGAGTTATAACCCATTGCAATGTTAAAATTAGATGTTGTATTATTTCTCATTGACCTTTCTCCTATAGAAACATTTAAAGTTCCCGAAGTGTTACATTGTAATGAATACCTTCCTATTGATACATTTGATCCACCATTAATATTACATTGGAGTGAACGATTACCCAACGATACGTTGTCAGAACCTGTTGTGTTAAAGTTTAATGAACGATTACCCAACGATACGTTGTTACATCCTGTTGTGTTAGTGTTTAGTGAACCTGTACCCAACGATACGTTGTATGCTCCTGTTGTGTTAGAAAAGAGCGAAAGTTGTCCCAACGATACGTTGTTACATCCTGTTGTGTTTAATCGGAGTGAACTTAAACCTAAAGCAACATTAAAACATCCTGTTGTGTTGTTTTGGAGTGAACATGATCCCAACGCAACATTAAGACATCCTGTTGTGTTTGATCGGAGTGAATTTTGACCCAACGCTACGTTGTAAGAACCTGTTGTATTTAAACACAAAGAACACCTCCCAATTCCAACATTAGTTGTACCTGAAGTATTACAACGTAAAGCAGATTGTCCTAACGCTACGTTGTAATTTCCTACTGTATTACCATATAGTGAAAGAGAACCTAACGATACGTTGTTACATCCTGTTGTGTTACGTCTTAAAATTCTATACCCTAACGCAACATTATCATTACCTGTAGTATTATCGTAAAGTGTTTGTTGACCAATCCCAACATTACGAGTACCTGTTGTGTTACAAAATAACGATCTAAAACCTATTGCGGTATTAAAATTACTAGTTGTACTACAATACATTGCACCGCAACCAATAGAGACGTTGTAAAACCCTGTTGTATTACTTCTTAAAGATCTTGATCCCAATGCAATATTACCATTTCCTGTTGTGTTAAAGGCTAATGCATTATCCCCAAGGGCTATATTATTAGACCCTGTGGTATTTGCAACTAAACTTACACCTAAACCAATATTACGATAACCAGTTGTATTACTAAATAATGAAACTTGTCCTAACGCAATATTTCCATTACCTGTAGTGTTTGCTCGGAGTGAACACAAACCTAACGATACGTTGTTACATCCTGTTGTGTTACCTCGGAGTGAGCAATTACCCAACGATACGTTGTTACATCCTGTGGTGTTGTTTAGTAGTGAACTTTGACCTAACGATACGTTGTAACATCCTGAAATATTGGATAGGAGTGAACCTGAACCCAATGATATGTTGTGATTACCTGTTGTATTATTTTGGAGTGAGCTTGATCCCAACGATACGTTGTTACATCCTGTTGTGTTTAATCGGAGTGAATTTTGACCCAACGATACGTTGTATAATCCTGTTGTGTTACATCGGAGTGAGGAGTAACCCAACGCAACGTTATTATTTCCTGTTGTGTTACGTTGGAGTGAATATCTACCCAATGATACGTTGTTACATCCTATACTGTTACAATAAAGTGAACACCCACCTAACGATATGTTGTTAGTTCCTGTTGTGTTGTTACGGAGTGATTGAAAACCCATCGATATGTTACTACCTCCTGTTGTGTTAGATAGGAGTGAATTTGTACCTATACTCACGTTTAAACATCCTGAGATATTGGATATGAGTGAATTTGCACCCAACGATACATTGTTAGTTCCTGTTGTGTTAGAATAGAGTGAATAACTACCTAATGATACGTTTCGGTAACCTGTTGTGTTACGTTGGAGTGAACTTTGACCCAACGCAATATTTGCAGTACCTGTACTGTTACAAAGGAGTGAACACGCACCCAATGATACGTTGTTACTACCCGTTGTATTCCATCGGAGTGAATATCTACCCAATGATACGTTGTTACTACCTGTTGTATTGCATCGGAGTGAATATCTACCCAATGATACGTTGTAATTTCCTGTTATGTTAGCTTGTAAAGTATTTGAACCAATTGCAATATTTCTAACACCTGTTGTATTGTTTTGGAGTGATTGATTACCAAAAGAAATGTTTTCAAATCCTGTAGTATTAGATTGGAGTGAATTTGTTCCCAACGAAATATTAGAATTTATGTTTCCACCACCAATACCTAACCTTAAACTATTAACGGTATTCGCAGTAATATTTTGTGTAAAAATAGTATCACCTGTTACCGTACCACCACTTAATGGTAAAAAGTTATCTCCACCACCAATTCCTGTAAGATTACTACCATCACCATAAAATGTTCCCCCACTTATAGTTGTTGCACTAACACTATTAAGTGAAATATTATTATCCAAGTTTAGAACAACAGTAGATGAACCAGATATTGATGAACTAATATTTGTTCCACCTGAAATTGTTAAAGTAGCATTTGGGTTTGGTGCGGTAATAGTGGTTGTCCCATCACCTTTTATTGCCGTCCAAGAATTAACAGGAGGGGAAGATGAATAACCCTCTAACAATTCGATTAAATCAAAATAATATCTTGCATTAGGACTATTGAATGATACTTCTAAAATTTGTGCAAAATTATTAGTTAGATAAAATCTCCATAAAGGTATTGATATTACTTGCCATGATGATGTGTTAGTATTATTATATTGGACAAAGTTTGAAGAACCCGCGGCATTCATAAAAACAGCACTACCATTTTGAGTACCTGTGGATGTTAAAAATCTGAATCTTATTTGTGTTGTTGTTGTGTTTGCGGATAAATTTCTTATTGCAAATTGTAATGAAGAATAATTTGTTGTGTCAACAGTAGTTAATCCAGTTAATCTAAAAGATGTTGTAAATGCACCTGTAACACCACTAACTCTAATAGATGTTGATCCACTGTAAGTTTCTTCAGTTGCTGATGAAATTATTCTTGTTGGTTGTGAACCAACCGAACCAAATGTCCATTCCGTTGGTGTCCCCAAATTATTATTATATAATATTAGTGTGGTTATATCAGGTTCAATACTATTTGCTGGTACCAATATAAATGTAATTTCAAGTTGGGTTAATTCATCTATATTTGGTTTTTCGGGATTTAAGGATGGTGTTCCTTGAATTACAGATGTATTCCCAAAAACGTCGGATATAATAACATCAATCCTATCATATGTACTATCTCCCGAATTCAATACAACAGTTGATGACGATGTTATTGAATATATAGTTTCTCCAATTATATATTCTAAAGGACTTACCTCAAAAGTATAACCGCTTATATATGAAACACCACCATTTAACAACTTACTTCCTTTTACCACTAAAGGCCAAATATCTAAATTAGGTTCATTTATCCCAATTTCAATTTTGTTTGAATTAAGAGTAGTTGAAATTTTATCAAGGGTGTCTCCAGTAATTGAGTTAAATTCTAAATTTTTATTTTGAGTGTTACTAAAAATTGGTAATCCGTCACCTAAATTAGTTCCACCAGTTATACTACCAAGTAAGTTACTACCATCACCATAAAAAGTACCTCCACTTATTGTTGTTGCAGAGATTGTACTTGACAATAATCCATTAGTAAATGTTGTTGATCCAGTAACTGTCCCTCCACTTAATGGTAAATAAAATCCAGTAACATTGTCAGGTAAATTTTGATATGTTATTGCAGAAATTGTATTGGCACTTAACCCTTCGTGAAAAATTGCAAAACTTAAAATATTAATTGGGGAACATCCTGATATGGTATCGGTAAATAATATTCCATTTGTACCACACAAATCAATAGTAGACGCACTTATTGTTGTTGCACTAAAATTACCGTTTACAGTTAAACCTGTAACTTCATTAAGTGAAACTGAATATGAACTACCAATATTATTTGATATAGTAAATTCATTGTCATTATATGTAAAATCAGTAACTTTGGTATCAAATTCAGGTAAATCAATTAAAATTATATCTCCCCCATCATTTGAAATTGTTCCCCCACTTATAAGTTCAATGTTCCCATTAACAACAAATAGTTTTGAGTTATTTTCCAAAACTAAATTACCATAAACAATTAAATCGTTATATATAAAACTTTGAGTATTTGTTCTTACGGTTATTGTTTCACCTGATTCAATGTACCAACGGTTATTAAATCCTGATAAATAATTACTTAATTGATTTAAATTAATTTTATATGTGGTATTACCACTAACATCTACCAATGGAAAAACGTCATCAACAGTTATTGATGAAAATGGGACTAAATCTAAATCGGTAATTCTAATGTTTGCCATGTTTTTTTACTATAAATATTTCAGACTATGAAATAATCATTATTCTGTGTTCTAATGTAGAAAAAATCTTGAGTTACTAAGAAATCCAACTCAACTAAAACATATGTGAAATCATTTGGTAAACAAACAATTGTACTACAATCAGGACAATCAGGGTTTAACATATCAAAAGTATCTTTAAGTAATAAGAAGTTATGTTTTACTTCAGGTGCCGATAAAGGTTCTACATACATTCTAAATTGTGATATACCACCCTCAAAAGTCCCCGCAAAATTTTGTTCCAATAATATATTTGTTTGTAATCCTGCTAAAGATGTTGTGTTTAATAACTCTGTTGAGAAACATTCGGGGTCTTGTATATATTTTCCGTCAAGTGCAGTACAAGCCGAGAATGTTAAATTTTCCCTTAATCCTTGTGTTCCACCACCCCAAGAAATATTAAATGGAACTCCTAACTGTCTTTCTTTATCCGTACTTAATGCTCTTGGTATTATCTCCTCAATATTTTCTATTTTGAAGAATATTTTTCCATTAACATAAATTTTTAATCTCCCCATTCTTAATTGGGTGTCATCTAACCAAGATTGATCCAAATTAACAAGTTCTATTTTCTCCGCAATTTCTGTTCCACGAGTAATTGGGGGTTTAATTAATTTTGTAGTATCGTTAGCCAACGAATCTAAGTATTCAAATTTGGTAATGTCCCCAAGACCACCTCTCCACCATAAATCACATATATCTAACCAAGTATATCTTTCCCATACAACATCTACTTGGAACCAATGTTCCTCTAACAAATATAAAGGATTAACTATTTCACAATAATCATATATTCCATCAGGAGAACAATATTCATCTATTGTATAACCCGTAACATAAGTTTGTCCTGTAACACAAGTTCCTGTGGTTTCACAATTACCAGTCCATCTAAATATTTTAACACCAATTTGAGGATTGTTTTTACTACCACATAATTTAATTGCTATCGCATTCGACATTGAGTCAAATAAAGGATTAGATTCGCAAGTGTTCTCAACTGAAGTAAATCCTGTTGATGGGCAATTCTCACATTCGTCACAAGTATCGCAAGTTGTACAAGTTGGAGTACAGACAGGTATGGGGTTATTACAATCAGGAGTCGGTGTTGGATCAGGTGTTGGCGTTGGTGTTGGCGTAATTATGTTTTCACACTGATGAGTAAAACATTCCCACCCACACAAATCACAAGCTTGTTTACCACAGTCACAACCACAAGTTAATTTTTTATCTTTATTTCCATTACATAAATCACATCCATAATTTAAATGAGGATCGTGTTGATTATTTTCTGATCTTGGTGGGTAAACATATATACATCTACTATTTGTGATTTGTTGATTACAACAAGCACAAGTCTGCACACATTCTTCTAACCCATTTGTAACTCTGTTATATTCAGGAAAACAATTTGGGGAACCATCTGCGTGGTGATAAAATTTATTTTCAGCTCTTGTACCAAAATAAAAGAATATTTCAGCATTTTCAGGATAAATTTCATTAAGAGTAGTTTCTCCTGTACTTGGAAAATATTCATCTATCAATCTCGGTTTTAACAACATCTCAACCGACCATCCTTTATTCATCCTTTCAGGAAAAATATTATAATCATAACCAAACAATCTATAAAATCCTTGATAGAACCCCCCATATAGTTCGTGATATTTTCCTGTTGGACCATTCTTACTAACAACTTCATACAATGTTCTGTCGGTTATACCTGAAAATCTAACATTATCAGTAGTATATCCAGTAGTTTGAAACATCTTAAATCTTCTATCAAAATATAATCTTTCAAATTTTAATGAGTTATCGTATAAACCATTTGTGAAATTTATTTCTTCACCATTCATTGATGTTACCAACCCATTATCAATTCCCGTTAATCCTATATCACAAGCTGTTGATGATGAAAAACATAACAAATCTTTATTTTCAGGGTTATAATAATTTTGAGAAACAAAAATATTATTGAAATTATAATCTTTATAGAATAAATTCAAATTTTGAACGGTATCCGTATCCGATATATCTATGTTTATTGGTAACTTATTTCCATATGTTTGGGCAATAAGAAATGGTGAAAATACAACTTCTTGGTTGTAATTTACCTCATCAGACGCCAAAGACATATCTTGACACTCATTTACGATGTTAAGTCGTAATTTAGAATATACATATTGATTAATATTTTGTTGTGCCATCTTTTTTCTAAATAAATACCACAAATCAAAGTATTTATTGTAAAAAATACCTATGACTTTTAAAGAGGCAAAAAATAAAACTGTAGACAAAGTATATTCTGATTTGAAGAAATACAAAGAAGTTGCATCTAATGAGGCAAAACAAACAAGAGTCCTTGTTAAAATTCTTATGTCTTCAGCAAAAGAATATTTAAAAAATAAAGATTTTGAATTACCTAAAGATGAAAAGGAATTCATTAAAGATCAATCTGCCGATTTATTAAAATTAATACCGTTAATTGCATTACAAATTATACCAGGAAGTACAATTGCAACTCCATTCATTATTAAACTTGGACAAAAATTAGGAATGAAATTAAACACTAAAATTCCTGAAAAATACAAAGAAAACAAAGATGAAGAAACTGATGGTGAAATGACTGAGTTTGTTGCTTCTGACGGTACTTTTGCAGGTTCAAATATACCAATGTTAGATCAAGGAATGCATCCAAGAAAAACAATGGATCAAACTGTGATAACAACAAGACAAACAAACAATCCTGTTGTTCGTGGTTATAGAGTTTATTATGGTGAATCAATTGAAAATGATGACGAAAATATACTTGATGAAATAGATATGTCTGGCGCGTTTGGTGATGAAGAAACCAAAAATGATAAGACATATAAAGAATGTATGGAAACTATGGAAAAGTTGGGTATTGAAGATTTATTTGAGAGAGATGAAAGATGTAAGGTATTTGGATTTGATAAGAGTTTAGACAAACAATTAAAACGAGAAAAAAAACAAGGTGAATGTAAAAATTGTTTTACTAAAAAAAGATTATCAGAAATTGAAAAAGAAAAAATGGTGAGGATGATTGACGAAATTATTCTTAATAAAAAAAATAAATCAGGAGATGTTGTTAAGAAAGATTCCGAAATTGACGATACACCAGTTAATAAAATATTAACAAGGAATTTACAATCAATTAAAAAGATTGCGGAAAAAGAAGGGATAAGTATAAACAATTTAATCAAAATACTCAAAACAGGTGAATAAAGAATTATACGGACAGGTAGTAGTATTACCTAAAGAACTTACACAGTACTTACAACAATGTTTTGATCAAGTACCAAATTCTGATGCAACTGTTGAGGGACACAAAAGAAATATGTTCTTAAGAGATAATGGACAAGTAACATTTCAGCAGTTAGAAAGAATTCAAAATTGGTTTAAATATTTTGACGGTAATAAAGAAGATGCACCATATATTTTAAATGGTGGTGATTATATGAATAATTGGGTAACAACAACAATTGATGGAATGAGAAACGGAACTCATACAAATCAAGCGGTAAGTGATGTAATGCCTGATGACATTACTGACGAATTAATTGATGACATGGGATGGTTATCAAATATGAATAGAGACGTAAAAAGTCACAAAGATTATAATGATGATATAAAAATCACAGAAAACCTTAAAAGGATAAATGATTTAATAAAAAAAATAATTTAAAATGGCAATTAGTGAAAGATTGAATTTTGATCAACCTCTGAATGAGTTAGGTCAAGTAGGTGAACAACAAAGACAAAAGTTAATCCCAAAAAACGATTACAAACCTGTTAACCAATATTCGGCAACAAATAAAGATGCGTTGTCTGATGGGGATGAATTGGGTAAAGGTACTGGATCATTTTTGGATACTGTTAATGGTGGTTCTTCAGTTGATATTTTAGAAAGAAAAAATGAAATAAAAATTAATGAATATCAATACGATAAACCATATACCACTCCATCAGTTTAATGAAACTTTACAACACATTAAAAAGTCTTATTCTTGAGGTAGCATCTATTGAGTCAATCGTTGATGCAATTAAGAAACGACAAAAAGTTGTGATTTATTACCAAGGTGATGAACCAGGTGGAAATGGTTTAAGAACAATAGAACCTGTTTGTTTTGGGTATAGTAAGGCAGGAAATCCTGTGTTACGAGCTTGGGATTTAGAGGGGGCGTCTCATAAGGCGTATTTAGGAAAAAAACCATTACCAAGTTGGAGAATGTTTAGGGTTGACAAGATAGTGTCATTCAGACCTACGGCAGAAACATTTAATGAACCAAAACCTGGATATAACCCAAATGGTGATAAAAGTATGACAAGCGTTGTGATAAATGCAGTATTTGATAATAACCAAGAAAATTTAGTATAATATGTCAGCAGAACAAGATTTGATAAATAAATTAATGATATCAAAAAAAATAATGGAGAGACACGACACAATGGGTCGTAATGGGATTAATAATCCTGAAGCATTTAACTCTCCAATGGTAGAAGAATTTCAACCTGTTAATGCCAGTTATAACTTACCACAAAATTTATTAAGTGAGGAGTCAATCCCAAAATCGTATAACACTGAGGTACCTACAGTAGATAGAATAGCAAATTCAAAATTACCTGATGAGATTAAAAGATTAATGATGGAACATCCAATTAATCAACCATCTAATATGGGAGGACCATCATTATCTAATGATTTAGTTGAGAAGGCATCAAGATTAATGAACACAAACGCAAAAGGTGAAGTAATTAATGAAACTAAACAAAGAGTTAGTAATCCCCAACCACAATCAATTGGTATATCCGCAAGTGATATTAAAACTATCGTTAGAGAAACTGTTGAGGATGTTTTGAAAGAAAATGGTTTGTTAGTTGAGTCAACAAAAAAATCAAATGAACAATTTAAATTTAGAGTTGGTCAACATCTTTTTGAGGGTAGAGTAACTAAAATTAGAAAAATATCAGAATAACACGCACCCCTTTGTATTTTATTACATCGGCTAAACCTCCACCAAAAGTGGGGGTTTTTTGTTTTTTATTTATTGATATATCATAAATTAATGATTATAATTGGATTATTATATAACTAATTTATGAAAGAAAAAATTAAAGTATTAGTACTCCCATCTGATGGTTCAGGTGTTGGTAAGTACAGATCCGTTGACCCCCATGTAATGTTACAAAATTTATATTCTGATGATTTTCATGTTGACATAGACTTCCAACCAAAAGTTGATGATGACAAATATTGGGGTCAGTATCAAATTGTTCATTTCCATAGAAATATTGGGAATAACTATGAAGAAACTCCATCATTAATAGAAAAATTAAAATCAAATGGTATTGTTGTTATTATGGATATTGATGATTATTGGTTACCAACAAAGGAACACCCAATACATCAATTAATTGTAACAAATAAAATACACGAAAAGATAACGGCAAACATGAAAGTTTGTTCGTATGTCACAACAACGACAGAATTATTCGCCGATGAAATAAGAAAATTTAATAAAAATGTTCTTGTTTTACCAAATGCAATTAATCCAAACGAAGAACAATTTAATCAACCAACATTACCATCAGAAAAAATTAGAGTTGGTTGGTTAGGGGGATCATCTCACCTTCACGATTTAAAACTTTTAGATGGAATGGTGTCAAAGTTAAAACCAATCCAAGATAAATTACAATATTATGTTTGTGGTTTTGATACAAGAGGAACTGTGACTGAAATAAACAAACAGACAGGACAAGAGACAAGAAGACCAATTAGACCTGAAGAAACTGTTTGGGTTAAATATGAGAGTATATTTACTAACAATTATAAAATCATTACACCAAACTATAAAACATTTTTGGATAAATTTAACGATGAAGAATATTTTGGTTGGGAAAATGAAAACTATGTAAGGGTTTGGACAAAACCTACCACATCATATGCCAAGAACTACTCTAAGTTTGATATTTCATTGGCACCAATTGTTGATCATGTATTTAACCGAATGAAGTCACAACTTAAGGTTATTGAAGCTGGATTCTATAAAAAAGCATTAATCGCATCTAATGTTGGACCTTATACCATTGATTTAAAACATTCACTTAATAATGGTAATTTTACTGATGGTAACGCTTTATTAGTGGATAAAAATAGAAATCATGGAGATTGGGCAAAATATGTTAAAAAATTGGTTGACAACCCAAATATGGTTGTTGATATGGGTGAAAGATTATATGAAACTGTTAAAGATAGATATGATCTTAAAAATGTAACAAAAACACGAGCAGAATTTTACAAATCTTTAATTAAATAATTTATGATTAATATTCCTATTACAAAAATTTTATTCTTGGATATTGAAACGGTTGGTGGATGTCCTGATTATGAATCTTGTGAAAGATTTAGTCCAAGTATTGCAAATCAGTTTGACAAATATTTTGATTGGTTTCAAAAAAGGTTTCCTGAAGATAATGGATTAACTAAGGATGAGGTGTTTAAAAAACGAGCAGCTCTTGTTCCTGAATTTGCAAAAATTGTTTGTGTGTCTATGGCATTTGTTATGGATAACGGAGACATAAAAAAACAAACATTTTCAGGAGACGATGAAAAAGAATTACTACTTCAAGTAAGAAATCTTTTAGACAGATGTCAAAAATTAGATTTTTATCTTTGTGGGCATAATTTAAAGAATTTTGATATTCCTATGATGGCAAAAAGAATGATTATTAATGGTATTATGCCATCAAAACTTCTTCCTTCATATGATACAAAACCTTGGGAAGTTAAAGCCATTGATACCAAAGAAATTTGGCAATACGGAGCTTATACATCAATTGGTTCATTAGATTTGATGTGTTCTTGTCTTGATATACCAACACCAAAAGATGGGGAAGTAACTGGAGATAAAGTTCATAGTGCTTATTGGGAAGAACAAAAATTAAAAGAAATATCTGAATATTGTGAAAAGGATGTTGTTGTTTTAGTTGACGCAATTAAAAAATTAAAAGAATTAAAATGAGTTTTACATTAGGTGATAATAACGATGAGGAAAGTCTTGAGGATTTATTAAAACAACTCCAAGAACTTGATGAAGTATTTGGAGATGAAGAACCGAATTATCAAGCAATTATTGATGAGTTTGGAATTGATATTGCCGAGTTAGAGAGAGATATGGAAAGATACGAACAAAAGATTAATGTGAATTATTCTTTTAGTCGTCCCGATTCAGTTGATCCTCAATACGCATATTTTACAGATTCTGGTTTTGATTTATACTCAACTGAGGAGATTGAAGTTCCTCCGTTTGGTAGGAAGTTAGTGCCAACAGGATTACATATTGATATTCCTGAACAGTACGAACTTCAAGTAAGATCAAAGAGTGGGTTAGCACTTAAAGATGGTATTATGGTATTGAACTCGCCAGGAACTGTTGATCAAGGATACACGGGAGAAATACAGGTTATTATTTTTAACGCAAATAATTTACCAACAACAATCAAAAAAGGACAAAAAATTGCTCAAGCCGTTTTTTCTCCTGTAGCGTGTGGTAAATGGATAAAGTTTAACAAAGTAGATAATATAAACAATAAAGATAGAAACTCAAATGGTTTCGGAAGTACGGGGATATGATTACAATTGGGTATAGTACAAAATCAACAAAACCAAAGTTTATTGAACATATTAAGGAAACTTGTGGGATTAATGATGTACAAATCATTGAGAAAATTAATAATGGTGAAAAATCATTGTCAGTAGTTTATAATGAAATTTTATCCGAAAGTCTAAATGATATCGTTGTTTTATGTCATGATGATATCATTTTTGAAAAGGGGTATTGGGCTAAAAGAGTTATAGAACATTTTACCAAGAAACCTGAATTTGGGATATTGGGTGTTGCAGGAACAAGATACTACCCTTCGTCAGGTATGTGGTGGGAGATTAGTTCAGAAATGGTAGGACAAGTTTATCATCAACATAATGGTAAAAAATGGCTTTCATCCTATAATGAACCTTTTGGGGGTAAAATCATCGACACCGTAATTATTGATGGTGTATTTATGATGATAAATAAAAAAACAATTGTTAAACCATTTAATGAATCAGTTGAAGGTTTCCATTTTTATGATACAACATTTTCATTTGAGAACCATATTAACGGTGTTAAGGTTGGGGTAGTTTCCAATATTCCAATAACTCATTTATCAATTGGCATGACAAATGAACAATGGGATAAAAATAGGAAAGTTTTTATTGAAAATTACAAACCTCATCTACCTAACATTTTAGAGAACAACTTACCAGTATTAAACCCAAATAAAAATTTACCTTTAGTCTCGGTAATTATGCCGGTTCATAATTATGGTAAAATGTTTCATAAATCAATTGAGTCCGTTTTTAATTCCACATACAAAAATTTTGAGTTGATTATTGTTAATGATGGATCCACGGATGAATACGTCTTAAATAAATTGAGTTCATTATCCAATCATCCAAATATTAAAATTATTAATCAAGAAAATGGAGGTCCGGCAAATGCCAGAAATAACGGAATAAAAAACTCAAACGGTGTTTATATCTTACCTTTAGATTCTGACGACATGATTTCATCAGAATATATTCAAACTTGTGTGAATATTATTAAAAAAGATAACAATATCAGTCCCGTATATTGCGATACTAATCACATTGGACAAATGAGTGGAATTGAGAATCGTCCTGAATGGACAAAAGAAAGATTGATACAAGGACCATTCATTGTGAATTGTTCAATGTTTACAAGAGAATCATTTGATATTTGTGGAGGATATGACGAAGAAATGAAAGGATGGGAAGATTATGATTTATGGGTTAGAATGATGAACAATGGTTTTGTTGGTAAAAGAATACCAAAACCTCTATTCACATATTTTCACCATGAGAAAGATGGTACCGTATCTACTGAGGCAAATAAAAACACACAAGAATTATATAATTATATAATGAATAAAAATAATATTTTTAAAAATGAAAATACTAATTAAATTCCCAACAAGAGGTAGGAGAGATAAATTTTTTAACGTTTTAGACATATATTACCAATTAGCGGAAAACATTGATAATGTTGAGTTTCAAATTACAATAGATACAGACGACGAGTCTATGAACAATCATAATGTTTTAGAAAAATTAAAAACTTATAAAAATTTAAAGTACAATCTTGGTTTTAGTAAAAATAAAATAAATGCGGTTAATAGAGATATAACAATTGGTGATTGGGATATTATTTTAATTGCCTCTGATGACATGATACCAAAAGTTAAAGGGTATGATAATATAATCAGAAATAAAATGACTGAACTATATCCTAACACTGACGGGGTTTTATGGTTTAACGATGGAAATCAAGGTAATAGGTTGAATACTTTATGTATCTTAGGTAAAAAATATTACGAAAGATTTAATTATATTTATCATCCTGACTACACATCGTTATGGGCGGATAATGAATTTATGGATGTTGCAAACTTATTAAACAAACAAACATATTTTAATGATATAATTATTAGACATGAACATCCTGACGCTGGATTTGGTAAAAGAGATTTTGTTCATATTGATAATGTAAAGTTTGACACTATTGATAGAAATGTTTATATTAAACGAAAAGAAAAAAATTTTGGTTTATGAAAAAAATAATATCTTTTAGTTTATGGGGAACAAATCCAATATATAATATTGGTGCGATTAAAAATTCTGAACTTGCTAAAACTATTTATCCTGATTGGATATGTAGATATTATGTTGGAAAAAGTGTTCCGACAGAAATTATAGAAAAATTAAATAGTTTTGATAACACCGAAATTATTTTAATGGACACTGATGGTGATTGGACAGGAATGTTCTGGAGGTTTTACCCATCAAGTGAAGATGATGTTGATGTTGTAATTGTTAGAGATTGTGACTCAAGATTAAATGAAAGAGAAAAAAATGCCGTTGATGAATGGTTAGAGTCTGATAAAGGATTTCATATTATGAAAGATCACCCGTATCATAACATAGAAATACTTGGTGGAATGTGGGGATCAAAAAAAGGAACAATACATAATATGAAAACAAAAATTGATGAGTATGTTAAGGGTAATTTTTGGCAAGTAGATCAATTTTTTCTTAAAGATATTATTTACCCGTTAATTAAAGATAATTGTGTGGTTCATGATGAGTTTTTTAATAATAAACCATTTCCATCTAAAAGAGAAAATAATAGATTTGTTGGTCAAGCATTTAATGAGAACGATGATATGATTTATCCAGAACACTCAAAATTAGTGTAGATAATATTAAATAAAATAAAATAAAATAAAATATGAAAAAAGTATTTTTAGATTGCGGAACACATTTATGTGAGGGGTTAAAAGATTTTATAGGTAAAAAAATTGTAACTGAAGATTTTGAAATTCACACATTTGAAGCTAATCCAGCTTGTAACATTATTGAAAGAATAAAACAAATTCCGTACAATGTTACACCACATCAAAAAGCGGTGTGGATTGAGGATGGAACAGTATTTTTTAACCAAGAAAACCACAGAAAAAGTCGTTCAGGTTCACCTCACGATGGACAATCAGATGTTGATGGTTGGGGGTCGTCAATTGACAATATTGGATTTATTCATCCAGGATATGAAACAAAGGTTGAGGTAGAATCAATTTCATTAAGTAACTTTCTCCAACAGTATAATGATGATGATTATATTGTTTGTAAAATGGATATTGAGGGGAGTGAATTTGCAGTTCTTAGAGACTTACTGGAGAAAGGTTCTATAAAAAAAATTAATGAACTTTATGTTGAGTTTCACGAAAGATTTATGCCAAAAGAAAATGAACAAACTAAAAATGAATTAGTAAATCAAATCACTTCTTTAGGAATTAATCTACATCAATGGTTTTAATTTAATATGAAAAAAATTACTTATTTTGTAATGACAAGTAAAATATACTTGGATAGACAAAGAAATGTTTCTGAAACATGGGGAAAAAATCAGGATTTATTTTTTTACTCAGATGATGATGGTAAAGATGAAAAAACCATTAAAGTCACTGATAAATCCGACTATTGGAGTTTAGAAGAGAAACATATAAACATTTTTAAATATCTAAAAAATAATTTTTTAGATAAGGAATGGTTTTTTTTCTGTGATGATGATACATTTGTAAACACAAAAAAATTAGAAGAATTTGTTGTGGGTTGTGATACTAAATCAGCGTACGGATTTTTAATTAATTGTTGGCCTAAAATGAAAGATTTGTTTTATCATTCAGGGGGCGGTGGGGTATTGTTACATAGAGAAGTATTAAATGTTCTTTGTGAAAAAATACATCATAAAAATACGATGTTTGCCGATGTAACATTAGGTTTAAATTTAATTGAGTGTGGTATAAAAATGAAAACAGATGAGATGTTTCATTCTGAACCCCCATTATCATATAACATTAATCAAAATGAAATAAAAAATAATATAACATTTCATCATATAAAAAATTTTAATGAGATGAATGAATTAAATAATTTTTGTAATTAAAAGTTCATGAAATATATCTATCATCATTTAGGTTTAGGTGATCACATAATTTGTAATGGTTTAGTTCGTTCTTTAATTAACCCTAATGAAGAATATATAATGTTTGTCAAATCACATAATTTAGATAGTGTATCATTTATGTATCGTGATTTAAATAATTTATCATTTTTAATTGGGGACGACGATTTTGTTCAAAATTATATTAATGAAAATAATATAAATAAAAATGAATTAATAATTGCAGGATTTTACAGACACCCTAATTCTAAAGAATTTGATGACAGTTTTTATCTTCAAAATAATTTACCATTTGATTATAGATGGGACAAATTTTTTGTAAATCGTGATATAGAATCAGAAAAAAAATTATTTGATTTATATCAAGTTAAGGAGAATAACTATGTTTTTTTACACGACGATTTGGATAGAAATTTTGAAATTAATAAAGGGAAAATAATAAACAAAGACTTACCAATAATATCACCAAAAAAAGGTTTATCTAATAATATTTTTGATTATTGTTATTTAATGGAAAAAAGTTGTGAATCACATTTTATAGATAGTTCTTTTAAATTATTATTTGATTCATTACAATTAAGGAATAGTAATTTATTTTACCATATAAACCTTAAAAATAATAAAATTAAAGATAGTACAACAAAATCACAATCCAAATTAAATTTTACAATAATATGAATAATAATTTTAATATTATTACCGGATATTTTCAGGGTAATAACAAAATGTATTCAGGATTTGACAAAGATAAATTTTTTGATATATGGTATAAAAATACCAGAAAATTCACAAATAATAAAATTTATGTGATTAATATTGACGGAAACTTTGAGAAGGAAAAATATGATAACACGGAATTTATTAATTTAGAACACAATTTAGGACACATTGGTGATTTAATTAAAACAAAAAAATTTCACCTCAGTGGGTGGAGCCTCTCAATTTTAATAGGATTATTAATTTGTTATAATAACAATTGTGATTTTATTTATAAAGAACAAGATTGTCTTTTTTTTGGTGATATAAATAATGTTTATGAACAATTGGAAAATAAACAATGTAAATCTTTAATGAGTATTTTACATAGTGATTGGGTAGAACAAAGTTTTTTTATTGTAAAACATGATTTTATTTTAACATTTGTTATTGAATGGCTTAATATCCCAAGTGCCGATTATGATTTATTAACAGAACTAAAACATCATTTTTTATATGAAAAATATCCTAATGATATAAAAGAATTTGATTTTGGATATGGTAGAAAAAGACCTTTTAATATAGAAGATAAAAATTTTTTCATACAACAAATAAACGTTGATGAAATGGAATTACTTAAAAAAACCAATTTAATATGACAGTACAAAGACAAATGATAGAATTAACAGAAAAAGGAAAATTGTTGATGAATACCATTAAAAAATAAAATTATGAATTTCATACAATTAAATAAATTCACTAATCTTCATGATGGTAATAAAATAATTTTTTGTAAAACAGATTTTTTATTTGAGGAATTTAATACAATAAAAAATCTTGATTCTGATGTAATTTTAATCACAGGTAATTCTGACTACCCAATAACCGACTATCATGTTTCCCATGTACCTTCAAATATTAAAAAATGGTACGCACAAAACGCATTGTCAAATTCAGATTTAGTCATTCCTATTCCTATGGGAATAGAAAATAAATTAGAATCATTAAGATACAATCATGGTATTGGGTATTTTGAAAGGGTTCAAGAAAAAGAGAACCTGTTAAACAACATAAAAAATAAAGAACCTGAAAAATTTATTTATTCTAATTTTAACATTCATACAAATTATACAGAAAGAATAAAATACAAAAATATTTCAATCGGATGTCCACATATAGATTGGGAGGAAAGTAATCTGTCCTTACATGATTTTTTTAATAGGATGCTTGATTATAAAATGATATTATGTCCCGTAGGTAACGGAGTAGATACCCATAGATTATGGGAAGTATTGTATTCCAATAGAATCCCTATAACAGTAAAGGTTAATAATTACGGAATTTATAAACTTTACGAAACTTTACCAATTATTATTTTAGATAAAATAGAAGATTTATTAGATTACGATTTAATTGATAAAAAATATAATGAAATCATTTCTAATAATTACAATTTAGATATTATTGATTATGATTATTGGAAAGATAAAATACTTAAAAACATCTAATGAAATTAATTTTTATTACATCTTGTAAACCATTAAATAATGAAGATATAACTATTATGCAAAAAAACTCAATTCGTAGTTGGTCAAGATTACCTATTGATAAAAAAATTCTTGTTTTTAACAAAAACCAATCAGTGATTGATATGTGTGAAGATTTGGATGTTGAGGTTGTTTCCGATTATGATCACTCGAGCTATAGTGATATACCTACATGGGTTAGTATGAAAAATATTGCTTCTGAACATGCGGAAAATAGTGATGTTATTGTTTGGGTTAATTCTGATGTTATGTTTGATGAAACCTTATTAAACACTATAAATACCGTTAACAAGTCTATCAATGATTTTGTTCTTGTTGGTCAAAAATATGATTGGCACAACTACACCTTATTAGATACTATCCCTAATTTTAATTTATTTGAAAATTTAAGTGTTCATGGTGAGTGGGCTATAGATTATTTTATTTTTAAAAAGCACGTATTTTTAGATGTTCCAAAATTTTTTATTGCAAGAATGAGGTTTGATAATTTTTTAATGAATAAAGCAATAAAAGAACACACAGCAATTGACTGTACCGAAACAATTTTTTGCATACATCACAGACATAACTATGGACCAAATACTGATAAAAAATTTTCAGACATATATGAAACATCATATTGGCAAAATGAACAAAAAATAAACGACTCATTAATTAATGGTAATTTATCAAACATAAAAAATTGTATGTATTACACAAAATTTGAAAATAACGAAATAAAAATTTTAAAAAAATGAATATTATAATAGACGTTGGGGCAAATGAAGGATCATTTTTAAGTCAATATTTAGATGATGAAAACAATATGATTTTTGCCTTTGAGCCTGTACCACATTTATATGAAAAATTAAAATCTTTAGAATTAAACCACAAAAACATAAAGGTTTTTAATTACGCAATAAACAACAATGACGGTATGTCGGAGTTTTATGTTAATGAACCCCACTATACTAGCTCGTTAAAACCATTTACCGATTATAAAGATAAATGGGATAAAAAAGTACGGTTACAACTAATGAATGTTATTAACGTAAAAGTATCTAAACTATCTACATTTTTAATAGAAAACAATTTGTCAGATAAAGTAATAAGTTTTTTAAAAATTGACACACAAGGAAGTGACTTAGACGTAGTAGAATCATTGGGTAATTACATTAAAAATTTCAAATCAATACAACTAGAATGCTTTTCAACCAAAGATGAACAAAGTTTGTATGAAAACGAGGCTAAATGTTATAAAATTATAGATTTTTTTGAATCAAATAATTTTGAACTAAGTCATCATATCAAAGAAGATGAAAAGTGGTCAAATTTAATTTTCAAAAATAAACAATTTTTAATTTAAAATTAATATATGAAAAAAACATATTCCCAATACAGGGAGGATTTAATAGTGTTTGACTATTTTAACGGTAAAATAGGTAATTTACTAGATCTTGGGGCTAATGACGGAATTACTTTTAGTAACTCAAGATTACTTATTGAAAATGGATGGGGAGGGGTTTTAGTTGAAGCGTCTCCACTGACATTTAAAAAATTAAAAACTTTGTATGAAAACTCAAACAAAGTTGTATGTGTGGAAAAATGCCTATCAAAGGAAAAACTTAAAACCACTTTTTATCATAACACCTTTCATCATAACCCAACCGCGGGAGATAATATGGACTTGTTATCTACAATCGATTTATCAAGTTATGAAAGAACATCATCATGGGGTAGTTTTTCTGAGTTTGAAATTGAATGTGATACAATTGATACCGTTTTAACGTCGGTACCTTATAAAAAATTTGATTTTGTAAGTATTGATATTGAAGGGGTTGATTTAGATATTCTAAGACAATTAGATTTAACCAATATGGGGGTAGAATTATTAGTTTTAGAACATAATAACATAATTAAAAATGAAATCATAGACTATTGTGGTAGTCATAATATAAACAAAGTTCTTTTTGAGAATAATGTAAACATAATACTACACAAATGATTAATCCACATAAAGAAATAAAAGATTATTTATTTAATTTTGGTTACGATAATTTAGAAAACAACTATGGTGACAAATATTATGATGATAAAATTTTTGAAGTTTTAAAAACTACTGAAACCAACGAAAAGGGGGGTTTGGGTAACCCTGACGATTTTGATGGTCGATTTATAGATATCATATCGGATCCAAATAACCTTTTTATAGAAAGACATAAAGATGCTGGTTTTATTGATGGTGATTTGATAACTCTACATAATGGATTAAAAATACACTCAGAATACTACGGTAATTTCATTAATATTCTACGTTACAACTTAGGTGTTCATGAACCATCAGAAGAAAGGGCATTCAAAAAGGTTTTGAATGTATTAGGTGAAAACTCAATAATGGTGGAACTTGGCAGTTATTGGTCAATGTATTCAATATGGTTCATGAAAGAAATTAAAAATTCAAAATCATATTGTATTGAACCAATACAAAGTAACATTGATTTAGGAATAAAAAATTTTATTCTAAATAATTTAGAATATGATATAACTAAAGGATTCATATCCAACGAAGGTATAAATTTATATGATTATTTGAAATCTAAAAACATTGAGGGAGTTGATTTATTACATTCTGACATTCAGGGAGAAGAATACGTCATGTTACATCAAATAGAAGATTTACTTAAGAGTCAAAAAATAAAATACCTTTTTATTTCAACTCACAGTAATAAATTACATTACGATTGTGTTGAATTTCTTGAAAAGAATAATTACAAAATACTTTGCTCATGTGACTTTGATAATGAAAGTTTTCAATTTGACGGGTTTATTTTATCTTGTCCAAAAAGTTTAAATGAGATTGAACCATTCAAGGTTGGTAATAGATCTAAAACAAAACTGATAAGTGAAAATTTTTATAAACAAATAAAAAATACTATATAAATAATGAAATCATTAATAACAGGTATAAATGGTCAGGACGGATCTTATCTTGCAGAACTTTTAGTTAATAAAGGTTATGAAGTATGGGGTACAGTAAAAAGAAATTCAGTTTCTGAAACACAATCATCAAGAATAAATAATTTAAGAGATGAAAATAAAATAAATTTAGAATATGCTGATCTAACTGATATGGCATCATTAGTTAGAGTTTTACAAAAAGTACAACCTGATGAGGTGTATAATTTAGCTGCACAATCTCACGTTAGAATTTCTTTTGATCAACCAATATATACCGCAAATGCAACAGGATTAGGTACATTAAATTTATTAGAAGCGGTGAGAATGGTATCCCCCCATTCAAAAATATATCAAGCATCTTCTTCTGAGATGTTTGGTAATAATATAGATGAGGATGGATATCAACGAGAAATAACCCCTATGAATCCAGTTTCACCATACGGTTGCGCAAAAGTATTCTCATACAATATTTGTAGAAATTACAGAAACTCTTATGGAATGAAAATATGGAACGGTATACTGTTCAACCACGAATCACCAAGAAGAGGAACAAATTTTGTAACTAACAAAGTCGTAAAGGCAGCAGTAAGAATTAAATTAGGTTTACAAGATAATTTACATTTAGGTAATCTTGATGCAACCAGAGATTGGGGACACGCCAAAGATTATGTTGAAGCAATGTGGTTGATGTTACAATCTGATAGTCCCGATGATTATGTGTGTTCAACAGGAATATCTCACTCAGTAAAGGATTTATGTGATTATACTTTTTCTAAATTAAATTTAGATTTTAGAGATTATGTTGTTGTTGATGAAAAACATTTTAGACCTGAAGAATTACATGATTTAAAAGGAGATTCTTCTAAACTAAGAAATAAACTTGGGTGGAACCCTAAATACACTTTTGAGTCTATGTTAGATGAGATGGTTCAATATTGGTTAGATTATTATGGAAAATAAAATATTAGTTACAGGAGGAAATGGTTTAGTTGGTTCTGAATTTATTGGAGATAAGTATTATAATTTTTCTTCTAAAGATTACAATTTGGTTGATAAAAATCAAACTTATGCATTACTTTTAAAAGGATTTGATAGTGTTATACATTGTGCGGCAAAGGTTGGTGGGATTGGAGCCAATATGAGATATAAGGGAGAATTTTTTTATGATAATGTTATGATGAATACAAACATTATTGAGGGAGCAAGATTATGTGGTGTAAAAAATTTAGTTTCTTTTTTATCTACTTGTATTTTTCCTGATAATGTTGAATACCCTCTTACTGAATCAAAGATACATATGGGTCCTCCCCATACATCAAATGATGCTTATGCATATGCAAAAAGAATGGTTGATATACAAATTAGATCATACAGAGAACAATATGGGTTAAATTATAAATCAGTTATACCCTGTAATATTTATGGACCGAATGACAATTATAATATTGTGAATGGTCATGTTATTCCTTCATTAATACATAAATGTTATTTAGCAAGAGAAAATAAAACACCATTTACTATTTGGGGTAGTGGTAATCCTTTAAGAGAATTTATTTTTAGTAAAGATGTTGCAAAATTAACTGAATGGGTATTACAAGAATATGACGAAAGTGAACCAATAATATTATCAACATCAGAAGAAATATCAATTAAAGATGTTGTTGGTATGATAATAGAACTTATGAATTTTAAAGGTGAGGTAGTATGGGACACCACAAAACCTGACGGACAATTTAGAAAACCAAGTGACAATAGTAAAATAAAAAAATATTTACCTGATTTTAAATTTACACCAATATATGAAGGGTTAAAAGAAACTATTGAATTCTTTGAAAATAATTTTAATATTATAAGAAAATAAAGTAGATGACTAGAAAAAAACCATTACAACAGAACGAGGAACAAGAATCTAAACCGTTCTCAAAAAAAGAATTTATTAATTCAGTAATCAAAAGAAAACAAAAGAATAAATTCTTATCCCCAAATCAGGAAGAGTATTATAACCTCCTTAAAGAAAATGAAATTACAATTTGTTCAGGTCCAGCAGGGGTTGGTAAAAGTTACATCTCAATGAAAGCGGCGGTGGATTTATTAATGGATCCAAACAATGGTTATGAAAAATTAATTATTGTTAGACCCGCAGTTGAAGCGGAAGAAAAGTTAGGTTCTTTACCTGGAAATCTTGAGGAAAAATTGGATCCGTATATATTCCCTTCTTACTATCTTTTGAATAAAATCATCGGTAAAGAGGCAAGAGAAGAGTTAAAAAAGGCAGACATTATTGAGGTATTTGCCTTGGCTTATATGAGAGGTATGAATATTGACAATTCAATTTTGATATTTGAAGAATCACAAAACTCAACGCCAAATCAAATGAAACTATTACTTACAAGAATTGGTTTTAATAGTAAGTTTTTTATTTCAGGAGATTTAGAACAAACAGACAGATATAAAGATAAAACACAATCAGGACTATACGACGCATTACAACGATTTAAAAATGTTAATAACATTGGTGTTTATGATTTTAGAAATGCTAAAAATGTTAGAAACCCATTAATTAGTAAAATTTTGGATAAGTATGAAGAAAATAGGGATTGAGATTAATGGTGTATTGAGGGATACTATTGGGAAGTTTAAACAACTGTATGAAAAACATTTAATTGAATCTAACGATATTCAAATGGAGTCCGTAGATAAGACTTATGAATTAACTTTTTCGGGAGATACTGATGAGTTGGTTGAAATGAATGAGAATACTGATGTTAATTATTTTAAATACGAAATTTTAGGTGATGTTGATTCATTAGAATTAGATAAACACTTTTCATTTAAATCTAAAGAAGAATTATATTCGTTTATGTATGAAGACTATACTATGGAATTGTTTGGGCACGCTCCGTCAACGGAAACCATGTCATTCAACTACCTTAACGATTTATATTTGGATTTAAGAGAAGATAATGATATTATTATTTTTTCAGATGAAATAGGTAAATCAAAACCATCCTCATTGTTTTTCCTATCCAAATTTGGGTGTTTAATTGAGAAAGTATTTTTTTACAGTAATCAAACAAAAAATACTGTTTGGGATAGTATAGACATTTTACTTACATCTAATCCTGACTTATTATTAAACCATCCGTCAAATAAAATTGTTATTAAATTTGAAACTGACTACAATAAACAAATTAATTCTAAATATACGATAAAATCATTATCCGAATTTACAGAATTATTTAAAACTTTATAAATTATGTTTAAGATTTTTGGAGAGCACTATTACATTGATTTAGATGCAATTGATGAATTCACTAGAATTGATGATGAAAAAAAATCAGATGAAACTGAAGATGTTGACAATCAAACAAAAGTACATATTGTTAAATATGAAATGATTAAATATATGTTGGAAATTTTAATGGATCCTCATGATGAAATTGATGAAAAAATGGCATTAAGTTCAAACGAAACATCAGTCCCTTTTAGATTCGCATTTAATACACTATTAACAAAAAAAATAATAAATAAATTTTAATATTATGAACCAAGAACAAATATCAAAACTTGAAAAGTCAATCCAAAACATGAAGGACAAGTCGTCCCGAATTTATTTTTTGGTACAAGACACAAAAGGTAATGCTAGAGCGTCAGTTAGATACATTTATCAAATGGCGATGGCTCTTAAAAACAATGGATTCAATTCTATAATCTTACATGAAAAACCTGAATATTTCGGAGTATCAAGTTGGTTAGGTGAGGAATATATGGAATTACCTCATAACGCAATTGAGGGTACTAATTTGGCGGTATCTCCTGAAGATATTATTGTTGTACCTGAAATATATGGGTTTGTTATGGATCAAATTACAAATTTACCTTGTGGTAAAGTGGTTATTTGTCAGGCATATGATCATGTTTTTGAAACTTTAAATCCAGGGGATACATGGACAAAATTAGGTTTTTATAAATGTATTACAACTTCAGACAGACAAAAAGAAATGATTGAGTCAATGATGAGAGGTGTGTCAATTGATGTTGTTAATCCATTTATTACTGAATCATTTGAGAAACAAAAATTTCCACCAAAAACAATTATTTCAGTTCACTCAAGAGATCAAAGAGATACTGTAAATATGATTAAAGCATTCTACGCTAAATTTCCACAATACAGATGGATTACATTTAGAGATATGAGAGGATTGTCAGAAATTGAATTTGCAAATGCTATGAAAGAAAGTTTTTGTTCAGTATGGATTGACCCTACGAGTGGATTTGGAACTTTCCCTCTTGAATCATTTAAAATGGGAATCCCTGTAGTCGGATTAGTACCTAACCTTCAACCAGAATGGATGAATGAAAATAATGGAATTTGGATTAACAATCAAAATATGTTTGTTGATGTTGTTGCCGACTTTATTCAAAATTGGTTAGAGGATAATATTAATCCAATTATTTTTGAAGAAATGGATAAAACAATATCGGAATTTTCAGATAAAACAAAATTTGAATCTGATGTAAACAATCTATTTGAAAGTATGATAAACACAAGGTTGGAATCGTTTGAAGATCAACTATCTAAATTTGAAACAATTGAATAATATGGAAAAGAATACAATTTCGGTTATATTACCGATTAGAACAGGTAAAACAGGATTTTTTGAGGAGTACCTTGATAAGGCAATTACTTCATTAAAATTACAAAAAGAACAATTTGATGAGATTGTTATTGTACACACTAATGATACATTTTTAAGTGATCATTTGAAGTCATACGATTTTGGGGATTTAAATGTTAAATTTGAGGAGTGGACTAAAGAACCTAATTTTTGTTCTCAGGTTAATCATGGGGTTAAGGTGGCAACATCTAAATGGGTAACAATATTTGAGTTTGATGATGAATTCTCAAATATATGGGTTAAAAACTTTAAAGAGTATGCAAACATTTATCCTAATGTTGACGCATTTTTACCTATCGTGGTTGATGTTGATGAAAAAGGAGTATTTGTTGGGTTTACTAATGAGGCAACATTTGCGGCAAACTTCTCAAGTGAGATGGGTATTTTAACTAACGAAACATTGTTGTCATATCAAAACTTCCAATTATCAGGATTGGCTATTAAAAAAGAATCGTTTGTTGATTATGGAATGTTAAAAACAACATTTAAATTAACTTTTGGTTATGAGTTTCTTTTAAGAATGACACATAACTCAGTAAGATTTATGTCAATTCCAAGAATTGGTTATAAACATACAAACTTAAGAGAAGGATCTATTTTTTGGAATTATAAAAACGGTGATGATAGATTAACCGAAGATGAGGTTAGATTTTGGATTGACTCCGCGAAGAAAGAGTATATGTACATCAATCAGAGGGAAATAAAATACGAACCCCAAGAAGTTTAATGAATGATAATGAAAAAAATTCAAACACATTAGATGAAGTAAAAAAGAAAGGTAGAAAACCAAAACTTAATAATTATTTTGACGAAAGAGAGGAAAATGCGGTTAGAATGTATCTAACCGCAGACACTTTCGAAGAAAAAAATAAAATATATAATGAGTTTTTAAAACTTCCTTTAGACAAGATGATATCTTCAATCATTAGAAGATATAAATTGTACAGAAAAGATATGAACTTTGAGGAAGTCCATATAGATACTCATTCATTTTTGATGACTAAAATTGATAAATTTAAACCATCAAAAGAAAAAAAGGCGTATTCATATTTTGGTACCATATGTAAAAATTACTTGATGGGACAAATCATGAAAGACCAAAAAGAAATGAATAGAAAAATTTCTTACGAAGATATTTCATCTGATTTACAACATAGTCCAGATATGATATATCATATTGATGATTATAGTATAACCACTGAAGATATTATTAAAAAATTTTTAGATAAATTATTAGATACTTTATCTGATAAACAAATGTCCGAACAAGAATTAAAATTAGGACAAGCGTTATACGATATGTTTGAAAATTATAATGACATATTTCTTGATACATCAAACAATAAATTTAATAAAAATGTTATCTTATTTGAATTGAGGGAGATGACAAATTTGACAACTAAAGAAATTAGATCATCAATTAAAAGATACCGCAAAATCTATTTTCAATTAATTCAAGAAATGTTAAAATAAAAATTTAAGTATTTATTGTTATGGCAAGACCTCAAAAAAAACAAATCAATTTAACAAAAGAATCAATGTTATCTCTAATGCAAGAGATATATAACGAACTTGTTGAGCAAAGGAATACCGCAATAAGAATTCAAAATAAGATGTTAACAATGATGAAGGAACCTGAAGATATGCAACTTATTGGTCCTGTCATTGAAAAACAACAAAAAATTATAAATGACTGTGTTGAGAAAAAGTTAACTCTTTCAAAACTACAGTCTCAAATGTGGCAAAAATCAACAGAAAAACAAGACGACTTTACTTTATCTGATATTGATTTAGATGACGATATAATCAAAAATTTAATTGAGAAAGACATATCTGACGATAAAAATTATAAATTAAAATAATATGGCTTTAGATATTAGTGATGGTTATAAAACTGTACAAAAAAAGATTTCCGCAACCCAAAAATATCAACAGGTAGATAAAGATATTCAAGACTTAAAAAAGAAAAAAGGAGAATCTTTAGAAATTTATAAAAAAGAAGTATCTGAACAATTATCAAGTGCGAAAAAGAAAGTTGATAAGTTTGAAAACACTATTAGAGACAAAAAAAATCAATTAGATCAATTATTAGATTTAACAAAAATATTGTCAAATAGTGGTGAAAAAAGTGGTGACACTAAAACTGTTAAGTATTTAAAAAAAATATTTGTTACGGCAATAAAAGAAATACAACCTAAATTAGAAGGTATCTTAAACGAATTATCCGTTAAGGCAATTGGGTGTTCAGAAGATCAGGAATATGCGCCAAACTCATCGGTTTATATTAAAGTTAAATCAATAGATTTAATGGACACCTTAAAGGAAGATCCCACAAGCCCTGTCGGTAAAATTATATACGAAAGAACTAACCCAGTATATAATAGTTTCCCATTTTCAATGAATAAGGAGTTATATAATAGAATACAAAATATTAACCAACCATATTCCGTACCTGCTGGTAATGACTACCTTGGTAAATCAACACAAAATTTATTTGATATTACTTATGTTGAGTCATATGTTAATAACCAACAACAAACTGTTGTTGGTAATTTTTATAAAGTAGATTTAAAACCAAGACAAAGTAATAAAGTAACTGAGTTTATTGAAGACTACTATAAGACAGTTAATATTGTTGATTTTAAAAATATTTTTGCTCAATTAATGAATCAATTGGTTGGTGCATTATCAATTAAAAAAGGTGACGGAGATTTCCAATTAATAGACTTAAATAAAGTATTATTAATTCTTAAAAGAATATTAGGATTATGTTTTGATTCAAACAAGGAGATTGATGTCACGGGAGCATCAAAAGTTTCTCAATTTGATAACATTGATGATGGGTTTTTTGAATTTAGTGAAATAGATTTACGAATTATTGATCAAAAAGTTTCTGATATAAAAAATGGTGTTGTTGAGTTTGAGGAATGTGAAACAGTTAAATTACCTGTGGATCCAGAGTCAATTATAGACGCAATTGCCACATTAAATTATATTGAGGGTAGTAATAATAACAATCAAATAAATGCGGCAGCGGATTTAACAAATGTAGTTACTGATAAATTTTTTCCATTTAAAATTAACATTGATTTGAGTTTTTTAAAAGAATTCCCTAAAGCAATTGTTATGGCAATACTATCACCAAAGATTGTTTTACCAATAATGGTTATAGCGAAATCGTTAGGTAAAACATTTGTTGATGAAATTAATTCATATATGGATTTTGCAAAAAAATTAAGAACCTTTTTTGTTGAGTTTGTTTCTAGAGTCACAGTACTTTTTGTTAAAATAATTTTTGATATAGTTAAAAAAGATATAAAGAATTTAATTAGAGGAATAATCCAAAACATTGCAAAAGAAAAAACAAAAAAATACACAGATATGATTTTGTCTTTAACTGCAATATTAGTACAAATTGCAAACATAATTAAAGATTTAAGAGAATGTAAATCAATAATTAATCAATTATTGGGATTATTATCTAATATACAAACCCAAACTAATTCATTACCGTTACCACTTTTATTGGCATCTAAAATGAGAAAAGGATTTTCAAAAACAAGCGCATTTTTAAGAGTGATAACTGAGTTTGAGGAATTAGGATTACCAACAGGACCTATGCCAGATGGTAGTCCGAATCTAATGTTAGCGGCAGTTAAAGGAATAATAAATGGTATTGATGATGAGTTTAACGAAAACGGTAGAGCAGATATTGGTATACCCGCACTAAGTGTGACACCGGCATTCCAAACAATACCTAACTCGGCGTATGGAGTAATAGTTTAATATTATGGAAAATAAAATAGAATCAACTAAAATTGTTGAGATAATAAAAGAATACAAAAGTAGTACTAACCAAGATTTAAAATTGGCAATGGATTTTATTCAGAAAGATTTTGAGTTAACTAAAGATACTGTAATAAAGTTGACAAATCATTTAGATAAATTAGAATTAAGTTATAATACTTTATTAAAAGAATACCAATCAAGAAATGCTAAGTAATAAAAATATATTTTATGGTGAGGTTAAAGATATTGACGATCCTAAAGGGATTGGTCGAATTCGTGTTGAACCTAAAATTGAATTAATTAAATACATTTATCCTGTAGATTGGAATCCTAATATTGATAAGTGGACGATAAAGGATCCGTTGGTTTTTTTACCTTTATTACCTATGTATATTTCCCAAATACCAAAAGTTGGTGAATATGTTAATATCATATATGCCAATAACGAAGAAAGGTATGATGGTAATAAATTTTATATTCAAGGACCATTATCACGACCTTGGAATACTAAATTTGAAAACTACAACAACTCTCAGTCCGTATTAGCAAGTGGTGAAAAATTAAAACAGTCCGAATCAATTATTGATGCTCAAACAGGTAAAGTTAGGGTGACTCTTGAGGGAGTTTTCCCAAAACCTGGTGATAATGCATTTTTAGGTAGGGGTAGTAGTGATTTAGTTATGGTTGAGAACCCTAATGATGGTTCATCAAGTGCATTATTAAGATCAGGTAAATACCTACCTTCAGGTAATGATAATATACCTGTGGTAAAAAACGATGGAAGATCTTTCTTACAATTGTCAAGTTATCAGTTAGAAAATGTTGAGGCGGGTACTGATGTTGTTGAAAGGGAGACATATGAGGACATCCAAACTAAATATTATGTTGAATGGTCGTTAGATAACTTATCTCCAACCGCACTAACATATAACGGTAAAGTCAAATTATATTCATTACCAAAAGACAATGAAAACACAAAAGTTTCTCAAATAAACGAGTCAGTTGATATATTGGATGGTACAACAATAAAACCATTATATACTTTAACGTTTACGGGTAAGTCTTTAAATGATGCTGCCGAAATTGTTAACGACTTTATTAATGGAGTTAATGAAGGTAAAATACAAGTTGATGGGTACATTAATTATCCTGCGGGTGACGGAGAATCTATATCCGATCAATTCCCATTTTTTTATGGACCTAGTTACCAAACATACCAATATTTTAATGATATCAGTGATGTAATAAACGATTTCCAACATTGTCTAAAAGTTAAATTATTATATAATAAAATAACTTTAAGTAAGGGTTATACAGAAAGAGGTTCTGGTTTGGTATGGCAAAAAACACCACCAAAATTAGGTATCTTAAAAAACATTGTTAGAGAAGAAGTTAATAAAAGAGATTATATTTCAAACCCTATTACTTATTCAGTTATGGGAGGTGATAAGTTATATTTGTTAACACATAGATCAACAGATAAATTTGCAATTAATTTAAAAGATACATTATATGGAATCCCACAACCAATGTTAGCGAATCAAATATACGATAACACTAATTCAATGGTTAGAGGTGAAGAGTTAATAAGTTTCTTAACCCTATTAACAAGATTCGTTTTATTTCATGTTCATCCATTTCCTGGAGTACCTCCAGTACCAACCGCAAGTGACGGTACTTTAGCAAGTGAAATACTCCAAAAACTAGCAACTGCAGATAATATCATTTTAAACAAAAATATTAGGATTAATTGATATTTATATTAAAAAGTATAAATGTCAATTAACAATTCGTATTTCAGTAGAAACAATACATTAATATCAGGTAGTATAACAAATACCGGAAGAAATCCTGTAATGGAATTATTTTATGGTAATGGTAGTATTGTAGATCCAATAGGTTTTAGTAGATTTATTTTTAATTTAGATTTAAATCTATTAAAAGAAAAATATTCAGATGGGACAATACCTCCAATAAATTGTAATCCTAATATGGTTCACACTTTAAGGATGACAAATACATCTTTTTTTGATAAAGAGTTACTTAACACATCAACATCAAGCGGTAGATTAAGAGCAACATCATTTGATTTAATTTTATTTAGAATACCGTACAGAGATTTAGATCCTGATCAACCACAATATTGGGATGAAGGTGTTGGTTATGATTTTGCGGACTTAATGACTCAAGTACCTAATGATAAAAATTATTCTACAAGATCGTCAAATTGGTACACATCATCAGGAATGACTAATTGGGAGCAAGCGGGAATATATAGTAATACAAATTCAGGGGTTTTTACCTTTAATGATTTATATATTGTTGACACCCAACATTTTGAATTTGGTGATGAGAATATTGAATTTAATATGACATCTGAAATAAACGACATACTTCAGGGATTTTTAACAAATGTTGCGGGTTGGGGGATTGCATATATGCCTCAGGTGGAACTTTTATCAGGGACAACTGGTACCTACGAAGTTGGTTTCTTTACAAGACATACTCAAACCTTTTACGAACCATTTTTAGAAACATCATTTAATGATATTATTGATGATGATAGAAATAGTTTTTCTTTAGGAAAATCTAATAAATTATATTTGTATATCTATGAAGACGGAGATTTTCAAAATTTAGATAATAACCCATCAGTTAGTATTGGTGACGGTAATGGTAACCCTATTGTTGGGTTAACTAATTTACAAACCTGTAGAAGAGCTAAAGGAGTTTACGAGGTAGTAATACCTCCTTTACCTCCTGGTGGTTATCAGGTTCCTTGTACATTTACGGATACTTGGTCCAATATAGTATTGAATGGTTTTACTCTTCCTAATGTTGTAAATGAATTTAATGTTTATCCACTAAAAAAATCTATTCAGATTGGGACGGAATCTCAACAACCAACAATATATGGTTTTGATTATTATGGTATAAAACAAGATGAAAAAATACTTAATACCGATGTAAGAAAAGTTGGTGTTGTTATTAAAAAGGCATATACAACTAATCAACTACAACCAAATGTTGATGCTTACTACAGAATATATGTTAAGGAAGGATCAACAGAAGTTAGGGTTCAAGATTGGACTAAAATTAATAGAACACCAAATGAATATTATTTTCTTTTTGATACGAGGGACAAAATTCCTAATGAATACTTTATTGATATTAAAGTATTATCGTCAGGTGAAGTTAATACATATAAAAAAGAAATAAAGTTTCAAATAGTAAATAAGAAATAATTATGGCAGCTCTTAAAGATTTAACCGTTATAAAATGTTGTGTTGGTGACGCTAGACCAACAAATATTATAGTTGACGATCCAATTAGTACAATAACAACAGGAAATACCTATTTATTTACGGTTTTAACTGAACCAAGAACTACCGATTGTTATAGAGTATTAATAATAAAAGATACAACATCTCAAGTAACCGCAACACTTGATGAATCATATACATCTTGTGAAGAATGTTTAAGTGGAATTACCACTGCGGTAAGTGTTGTGGATTGTGTAAGAGGTGAAACATATTTTATTGATATCAATACTTTTACAACATTACCAACAATAGGTGACATTTATTATTTGTCAGTTTCAATAGAAGGGGAGATTAAATCGTTAGGTTGTGTAACTATTAGTTGTTTTGTTACACCAAGAGACGGAGATTTTATTTATTCTTTGACATCAATAAGTGATTCGTATACGGGTTGCACTGAATGTTTAATAAATAATTTTGCAACATATCAAGTCAATACCTGTTTAGATCCCTTTACATCTTATTACATTGAATTTCCTTCTGGTTTTGATTACACTAATTATATTGTAACCTTTATTGATAGTTTTGGTGATATACAATGTGGTACTGTTGATAGTATTCAAACCACTGAAACTACAGGGACATTAATTTCTATTTTAGGTACAAACGAGGAAGTAAGTTGTGATGAGTGTTTAGCAATTAGTAATGAAAAAAGAATTATAACAAATTGTTTAACACAAGAAGATGAAGTTGTATGGGGTTCTGTATTTTATGAAGGAAATGAAGTATCAAATCTCTCTACATCTGATGGGTGTTTTGAAGTGGGTGATTTAACAGAATCAGCGGTTACTATTTCAACATTTTTAGATTATAACCCACAACCTGATTGTCAAGAATGTATTCAGTGTACGGGATTGTATTATACTTATTCAAGTTGTACTAACACAGGATTAATCAATAATTTTTCATTTACATCACCAAATTCTTTACTTGGTGATGGTACATATGGTCCATTCACAGGTACAACAACGGGTAATGGGGTTGGTTCAGGTTTTTACGTTGACATTATGAGCGGAGTAGTCACTAGTGTTTCATTATCTAATAATGGGATTAGATATTCTGTAGATGACACAATAACTATCAATAAAGATTTATTTGAGGGTAGTTTAGATTTAATAATAACAATTACCGATGTAGTCACAACAGGTGTTGTGTTTTCTTATCAATACGTTCAAAACCCAATTGGTAAAACATTTTATGTTCCACAACTTGATGATTGTGTTGAAATAACGGGTATTCAGGATATTAATGACTCATTCTATCCTGTTCTTAGTTTTGATGTTTTTGAAAGTTGTTCAGAATGTGAATTAAATGCTGATAATTCTTATATTTGGTTAACGAGAGAATGTGGTAGTGGTCAAAATAATATCGTCGTTTTAAATTCAAATTCATTCACAACAGGAGATTATGTGAAGGTAGTAAGAGGAACAACTGAATTTCAATGTCACGAATTAATATCCCCATATAACCCTGTAACTGATAATGCTATTGTATCATATATTTCAAATACGGTAACACCATTTAGTGATTGCACATCTTGTAATAGTGGAACATTAATTGGTGCCTCTATTGTTAAATGTGGTGGTGGAGGACAACAGTTTGTTAATATCCCAATTGATATATGGAATATAATGACTTATTTTGACTCTCAATTAGTATTCGTCACTCAAAATTATGGACAATGTTATATTTTATTAAACACTTGTCCATTAGAACCTAATTACACAACAATAACTCCTGTTTCAACATATTATAACTGTATTCAATGTACTTTTGATAATACAAGATTTCCAAGAAGTGCAAATACAGAAACACTAATTTGTGTTATTTGTTGTGATTGTGGATCAACAGGAAGTACAATAACTCAAGTTGCTCCTCCTCATCCTGTATGGACAGATGGATATGGAACTGAGGTAACTCAAATGAATATGGTTACATTAGGCGGAAATGGGTTGAATAATTAAAATAATGTGATATTTATAAATAAAAAACAAAAATGGCAAATTATATTGTAATAAGTTGTACTTCAGGTGAACAATCTATAATTAGTAGTACTACCACTCTTTACCCAAATAATATAATTGATTATTATATTGGTGAAATAGGTCCATATTGTGGAAAAGTAATTTCTGTAACATTAGACACACAAGAAGGTGCGGGAGGTAATCATATATACACAGATTGTTGTGATTGCATCCAAACAGAAATGGATGAATTAATTTCATTAGAATTTAATATATGTGGTGGTGATAAAATTTTGATAGAGTTATCAGGTTTTTGTACTACTTATGGTGATATACCAAACTTGGGAGATGTCTTCCAATTTTCTAATCAATCAACTAATGAATCATTTTGTGCAACACATACAGGTTATTCTTCAGATCCAGGTGAACCCAATATAATTCCTGATGAAGGACCTTTTGGGGATTGTTGGGAGTGTGTCCCAAAAGATACTCCACCAAGAAGTGCAAGCACCGAATCTACCGTATGTGTAATTTGTTGTGATTGTGGAGCAACTGGAAGTACAATAACACAGGTGTCTCCACCTCATCCTGTATGGACAGATGGATATGGTGCTTCCGTGACACAATTAAATATGATTACCCTTGGTGGTAATGGATTAAATTCTTAACGTATTATGAAAACGGATTTAGTAAGTAGAGTAGTAAAAAGAGTTCTTAGAGAGACTCACGAAGAAAGTAATAGATATATGTTCTTTTCAAACCTTCAACAAATGAGAAGACAATGTGATATGTTGTTGGATATGGATCACTCTATGATTGAAGAAATTCTTGAGAATGGTCACGATTGGGCTCAAGATCATATTTCTGAAGCGAAAAACAATATGGATCAAGTTTTTGATTTTTTAATGAATGAAACCAAAAAACACGGAATGCAAATGTCAATGAATATTGATGATGATGATATGATGATGGAAGGACGTAAGAAAACAGGAACTAAATTATGTGCTCGTGGTAAAGCGGCAGCAAAATCTAAATTTGAGGTTTACCCTTCGGCATATGCTAATGGTTATGCGGTACAAGTATGTAAAGGTACAAAACCAGGATTAGACGGTAAAAAACATTGTTCAGGTTCATATTGTTAATTTAACATTTGTCTTAACCAAATTTTTTTCATATATTTTAATCGTATAAATTAATAATATGAAAAAAAGAATAATTAGATTTTTTACTAGGTTAAAACTACGAATGTATTTATGGGCAAAAAGAAGTTCATTCATACCATCCCACGAAGATGAAGAGGTATCATACGAAAAAACTTGTTTTAAGATTTGTTTAAAAACAATCAAACACCCAACAACCAAATTTGACATTGCACCAATGTCTAACAAACGGTACATTGAGAATAAAGATATGGATATTTTTATCACTATGGATTATGGTAGGGTAGATTTAACTAACCATGTATATCACTATAGCGTTAAATTAACTCATAGAGATTGGGAAAGGGTTACCCAAATTTTTGATAATGAAGCGGAGAAAAGAAGATTAAATTACGAGGAAAAAATTAATTCTCAGATTAAAAATTCTCTACACAATGTATTAGAAAAAATTTCTAATCTTTAATTTTGTTTTTTAGAAAAAAAATATTAGTTTTGTAAATATAAAAACAAATAAACATGAAAAATCTATTTTTATTAATCGTATCTTTTTTAATGTCTTTTTATAGTTTCTCACAATTTAACTGTGATAGTATTCACTACATTGATGTGGAACCATTAGTAATTTATAAAAATGGAAAAGAAAAAACTCCAAAATATAATTATCTATTTCATATGATGGCAGATATGGTACACCCATATAAACTATTTTCAAATGAAAAACCATATACTATAGTAGAAAAATCATTTGATGGTAACTGTGTGATTATTGTAGCAATTAAGGATAATTTGTTTAAAACCAAATATGTATTCTCAATACCTGTTAAAGAAGGATTTGATTTTGTAGTCACTAAAAATAAAAAAGATTATATTGTCTGCTCAAAATATAAGATTGAGATAGAAAAACAAAAAAAGGTAGTGTTATAACTACCTTTTTTTAGGTTTGTCACCATATTTCCAGTCAATCATTGAGCAATATGGGTTTAAGAAATCAAAATCAGATTGTTTTTGTCTTTCAATGTCAATAGAGTACTCCTCATATTTTTTAGTTGCCATCGTATCATAATCAACCATTTTTGTATTACAATTTAATTCTACCCTACCAAAAGTACTCATTACTTTTGAAGATTCAACAATTTTTCTACCAACATTATCATAACCATACCAAACCTCATATCCTTTTTGTACACTAATATTGGTGTTATCTATTGGGGTAATCATTTTTCTATCCCACAATTTATCTACCATAAACATCTGAGGAGTTTCCTTTTTTAATCCCATTGAGGTTTCTTCGTTAAGAATTTTTTTTACAATTCTAACTAATTCAGATTCTGTCAATCTAATTGTTTTCATATTTTCATTTGTTTTTTTTCTTGGTTTATAAGATGTCATAATTGGTTTTTGTCCTTTACCTGTTTGAGTGTCTTTTTTCTCGGCTTTTCTTTTTTGTTGACAAGCCGCTTTTTTTGCTGAGTCACTCATTTTACCCGCAACACCTACTGCACGACATTTAGGATATGCACCACTGTCGGAATCACTTCTTCCACAAGGTGGATGTTTTCCATTTACCTTACGACAAATATCAACCCATGGACCTTTTGGTTGTTTAGATCCTTTTGGTTTTTTCTTTGTACCAAACCATACCGCTAAATCCTCTTTAATAGTGTGAACATCATGATCATCTTGTTTGTAAGTCCCGTCAGGATTTTTTTCCCAAACGCCAACTTGTTTTTTGATGTTGTTTTTCATGGTTTTTTGTTTTTTCTTATGATTAATTTCAGTATCAACAAATTCTGTGAATGGAGCCAACAATTGAGGTTTCCATTTTTTAAGTCCAAGTTCTATTGGTCCGGAATATTCTCCCGCAGATATTGATGTTGAACTTTCTTTAATGGGAACAAATTTTTTTCCTTTTCCTGGTGTTGGGTTTATAATATCCCCATCATCATCATTTTGAATTGGGTGATTTTTGAGATACTTTGTAGATTTCTCAGCCTTACCCTCAATTTTTTTAATTTGTTTCTTGGTTTCACTCATTTTACCGTCGTAACTATCATAATCTAATAATGGACTATCATAGTTAGAAACCTTTTCTGTAAATGGAGCTAACTGTGTTTTATCAAATTTTTTTAAACCAGGTCTTAATGGTACAACAAATGAACCTCTAGATCCACTACTATCTGAAGTTGCCTCCCTTAAAATTTTTTTTATAATATCATTTAACATTTTAACAAACTTGTCTATTATTATAAATATCAAACAATATGGAAATGAGTGAAGAACAATCGGAAATTTATGGTAATCTATTTGGGACAATAAATCTTTTAACTGAAGAACATTTAGATATGATTTTATCAACAATAGATAGTAATCATTCCATTTACTATCTAGTTGAGGCAGTTAAGGCTGCTCATAGTAGAGGTGCGTTCACAATTGGGGAGTCTGAGGTAATATCTAAATCAATTAGGGTTCTAACAAAGAATCAGTAAATTGGAGATAATTTCTTATCTCCACACTTTACTCATTGTACCATCTTCATATACCTCAATATATATACCATTTGAAGAAAATTCTGTAACTTCTTTCCCCATTAAATCAATGATTTTAATAACTTTCTTTTCTTTAACTTGGTTATTAATTAATATTGGACCGTATATAGTATATTTACCGTCAAAGTCATATTGTAACAATCTATAATAGGTTAAATTATTACCATACTTTGTGTCTAATAAACTATATTCCATTACTTGATTACTATTACCCGCAGCACCAACTTTATCAACTGTAGTGTATTTTTCACCATCAATTGTGGATTGAATTAAAAAATAATCTGAATTGTGCTCTGATGCAGTTTTCCATAATAAAAGGTTACCTTCCTCAGTTGACATACCATCAAATGACATCAACTCAACAGGTAGGGGATCCTCATCTATTAATTCCATATCATCAATTACCCACCATTCACCATAATTAGAACCACCATAATTTGATCTCATATCTATTCTAATTTGTATTTGACTAATATTTGTTAATAATAAGTTATATGTAGAATACCCAAATCCGGTATTTTCTTGATTACCCGCAGATATTGGTCTATATGTATTTGGTAATCCATTGGCAGTTTCATTAATAATTCCAGTTGCATCAAAACTCCAGTATGAGTTTGACCACCCTTTAATTATAGACTCAATTTGATATGGTCCGTTATTTACCGAAACTCTTACCGTTACAGAATCGGTAACGTCTAAACCACTTCCTGAAAACCCTGTAATATTTTCAGCGTACGCCATAAGTTTAAAAGTAAATCTATATAGTTTATTAGGATTCAATCCAGTTATGTTAGGTAATTGATATCTTTCATATTCACTTCCTGAACCTGACCCCCCAAGACCAAATAAACCAAATGAACTACTATTACTAACATATAGAGGTTTATTTGATGGTCCATCTGAAATTGATGTTGTCCCACCTAAATATGTTGAAAATATGTTTGGGAACTGAGGGTTCGTTGAAAACCCAAACCAGTTATACCCAGATACTTCACAATTATCATTATATAATACTGTTTGTCCGTTTATTACGGAACTTATTAATAACATTAAAAATAGTAATATTTTTTTCATAATCTTTTTTATATAAATATAACTCATTATAAATTATCATAAATAAAAAAAGGAGACAATTTCTTGTCTCCTTTGAGGATTATTTTAAGTTATTGATTATCTCAATTCTCTTAAATCGAATGTACGAACTCCATCAACAGTGATACGACCGTAGAAACGGTTATTAACCATTTTCTTAGCGTATCTTGTCATAATACCTTTGATAGGTGTGAAGTTGAACGGATTGTACATTGTAGGTGTCAATTGTAGAGGTACATACGGTGCGTAGATGTAACCTGTGTCAAGTAACGATGTTCCTTTGTGTCCAATCAAAACTTGGTTTGGTGGGAAGTAAGGATCACGATACACTTGGTAACGTCCTGCTAAAGTACCAACTCTTTCGATACCCATGTTATACTGATCTTGCTCAGGAGATGCGTTAGATACGTGGAAGTATTCTAAATCATCGAAGATTGCAGAAACCTCAGAAGATACAACGATCCAGTTAGCCCCACCTCTCAATGTTGATTTGTGGATTTGTGCTGACAATTGGTTAATCGCAGTAATCAAAGTTTGGTTCCAATCTTTCTGAGTGTAAGATGTAGTTTGTTGGATTCTTCTCCATCCGTTGTAATCCCAACGAAGATTCCAAGCCGCTCCTTTTCTCAAGTCACGAAGAATTTCACGGTCGATTTCAGCTGCTACTTGTTCTGACAACAACGCTGTCAATTCAGCCTCTGCATCGATATTGTGGAATGCCGCAACATCTTGAGCCATTTCAGGTGACCATTGTGCTCTTAGTTTTCTTTCAGATACAGAAACTGTAACAGATTCTAAATCAAAAGAAACCTCACCAATTTGATCTTGGAACTCAAGGTTCTCATAAGTTCTCCAAGCCGCGTAGAATGAAGTACCTGACGCCAAGTTAGCCGTCAATGTAGTTCCTGTGTAACCATCTAATGAAGTGTCACCACAGTCAGCACATGCTGGACAAGATAAATCTACTTCTAAATAGATACAACCATTACCATCACAGATGTTGTAGTAAGAACCACCATTACCTGTTTCAGGGAATGTAGTTCCTCGGTTAGAACCATATTTAACGATTCCTTTACCATATTGTTGAGTAACAACTCTAAACAATAGTGAATTTGGATTACCTTCAGCGTTATAAACAACATTACAAGGTGTTGTACCTGTTAAAGCAGCATTTCCTCTAGGTGCAAAAATTCTTAAGTCAGAAAGGAAAGTTTCAGAATCAACCTCATTTCCATCAGGACCTATTAATTTTCCGTAACCTTCAATTTGATTCCATCCACAAAGTTTAACAATAACTTTTCTTACTTGAGAACCTGATGAGTAAACATAATTATCCAAATCACCATTACTCCATGCTTGTACGCTAGTTTCAGCAGTTACCGCTGACCATTTTCCTTTTGAGTAATCAAACAATCCTGGAGGATCTAATTGTCCTTCAGCACCTTCGTAGAATAAATCATAAAGATTTTTCTTATATGCATTTGCATTGTCAGGGTATCCAGCTCCAATTACTGATGAATCAACTGATCCACCGTTGTTATTAGGTGCTCCTACAGGTGCGTAGTGTGAACCACCACCAACATAGTTATTTGCTGCAGTTTGTTCAGTTCCTGTTTCATAACCTTGGATACGAGGTACGAAGTAGAACAATTTACCGATAGGTAAGTTCATTGCTTGTACTGATACGATATCGTTAGCCAACAATTTAGAGAAAACTCTTCTTACGATAGGGAAAACAACTGTTTCGAACGCTCCGTTAGAACCTTCAGAAGTTGCTTCGTTAATTAAGAAAGAAGCTTGGTTTTCATACAACTGTGCTACATTTTCTTTTAGATGTCCTTTAAGTCCATCAAGGAACCCTAATTTGTCCCATTTGTTAATAGTATCTTCTTTGATAACTTTAAGGTGCTTTAACCCAATATTACCAACAAGACCTGATTCTAATAATGCTCCCATTTTTTTTGGTTTTTTATTTGTTTTTAGTTTATTTTTATTTTAATTTTCCCATTAAATCTTTCATTCTCAAGAATTGTGGATTTTCATAAGTCTTAGATTCAATTAGATTTACTGCCGATCCACTTGATGGAGTCTTAACAACATTTCTTTCAATTGATTCTGTGATTGTGTTATCCGTAGTACTTGTGTTTGAAAGTTCGTTTTTAATAGATTTGTAAAGATTTTTTGATTCTTTAAGAGTATCTACACTGTCAAATCTTCTTAAGATGTTAATCTTTTCTTGTTTAGTTGTAGAATGTTCTGTAAACAATCTCGTAGCGTAAGCTAAGTTTGAATTGAATACCGCAACTTCATTTAACTTTGTTCTGAAAAGGTTAAGTGCCTTTCTATACTCTTCATTTTTTTCTCTAAGTAAGTTTAATTCACCGTCAGTAGATTCAACTCGTAAATGTCTTGGTGCTGCTTTAGGTTTGTCTAAACCTTTTCTACCAAATCTTTTACCTGAACCTAATGTTCTTGAAGCCTCTTTAGTCTCTACCTTTTTAATTGTTGTAGATTTTTTAGGTTCTTTACCAGTGTTAACTTCCTCTTTATATTCAAATTTAGCTTTACCCATTCCAACACCTCTAGTTCCTTGTTTTTTCTTAACATCGAAACCACCTTCTTGGTTAGGTTTTTTACCGTATTTGAATTTTGATGCGTTACCCATTCCAACTCCTTTAGATTTGAATTTTGAGGATTCCATAACATACTCTTCTTCCATGTCGAAATAATCATCTTCAATAGATTCCATGTCATCCATGTCAAGTTCTTCTTCTTCGTTACCCATGTCGTCAAGTTCTAACTCATAAATAACTCCTTCAGTTTCTTCGTCTCCAAAATCCATTTCGTCTTCAAAGCCCATTTCGTCTTCGTCTTCAAAATCCATTTCGTCATCGTACATTTCGTCCAATTCCATTTCGTCTTCGTCAGATTCTCCAAGTTGGATGATGTATTCTACATCTTCATTATCATCAGATAAATGTATCATTTCATCATCTTTTTTTACAATGATTCCATCTTCATCTCCCATTGCCTTAAATACACGAAGAATTTCTTCATCTGAGGCTCCTGTTAAATCAATGGTATCATCTTCGACATCCATGTCCATATCCATATCTTCATCGTCGAAATCCATATCAGTATTCACTTCCATGTCTTCATCGTCGAAATCCATATCCATTTCCATTTCGTCGTTATCAGCGTCGGTATCAACCTCAGCATCTAAATCAATCTCATCTTCCTCTTCTTGTTCGTTCAGAGATTCTTTTACTAATTCTTTGATTTCTTGCTTCATTGTTGATGCAAGTATTCCTTGTGCGTTTTCCGCGATAACATCCTCCAAATTCTTTAATTGGATAAATGTATCTTCTACTAATGATTCTTTTTTGCTCATTATTTTTTGAATAGTTTTACAGATAAATACTTGACATTTTCAAAAAAATCAGTTTAATACTATTTTTAGATAAAAAAAATTAAATTTTGAGCATAAAAAAAGGATGAACATTTGTCCATCCTTATAATTTAATCTTTAGTAATTTATTCAATTACTTCATCAATTTTACTCTCTGTAATTGAAGTGATTCTCCAATCCATTGTATAGTTTTCATATACTTTAGTAACTTTAGCTTCCACATCAGTTGGGGAATATCCCAAAACTAATTTTTCTTCTCTTACTTTTTTAACTTTACCCGATTCTGTATCTAACAAATCAGAAGTGATCTTTGCCACAAAATATTTTTCTCCTTGTTCCATAAATTTTTATTTATCCAAATAATCGGATAAACGCTTCATTAAGTCAAGTGATTTGTTTCCCGTACTACCAACATTTCTTTCCACTGCCATTTTTTTATCTTCCTCAAGATTCTCGTCAAACTTCATTCTGTCGTTTTTATCTAAGAAAAGATATGCACCAGGAGTAGATGGTGATGATACTAAGTCAAAACAAATTAATTCAAAATCATCCTGTACCTCATTTTGTTCTCCCACTTTTTTAAGTGAACCAACACCACGAGAAGAAATACCTAAAGTAACTCCTTGTCTTAAATAGTTCGCCGCTAAATCTCCTTTAGTAGAACAGATACCACTTTCGTGAAATCCTGGACTTGTTAATAATTTTAACTTACCTAACAATACAGGTCCATCCCACCATACTTCAGTAATTAAATGGGAAACTCTGTCTAAATCAATTAATGAAGATTCAGGGTGATTAAGTTCTGACAATGCAGTTCCCTTCTCAATCATCTTCTTATAATTTTCTGCTTCACGCTTTAATACTTTCTCAGGATATACTCTACCATTTCTATTTGGGGTATTGTATTTTTGTAACACCGCATAGAACTCAAATGGTTTTGAGTGATCTAAAAAGTTTTTAGATTCTTTAATTATATCTGAATTATATTTGTCTGAAGGATCAATATAACCGGCATCGTATTCAATAAGAATTCCTCTGCCGGTTTCATTCGGTCCTAATATTCTGTTTTGGTTCATATCAAAAGTTTTCTATATAAATATTAAACTTTCTCCATTTTTACCTTTGGTTTTTTTATATTCCCGTTTTTTGTCAAATAAAATTTAAAATGTTCGTTCTTATTTAATACATCATCATAAACTCCTTTAATAATACTTTTTAATTTTCTTTTTAGTTTCATGTCCTTGAAATCTACCTCATCTATTAAAAATAAGTTTATCTCAAGATTTAAGAATGATTTTTTCTTTATATGTAAACCACTTGTTCTTAAATCCATGTCCACAATAAATTTATCATCAAATAATGATTTATCTATATTGTCATAGACTGAATGTTTAATTGATCGGCACATATTTTGTGTAATTCTTACCCAATTCTCATAGTCTTCTTTTGGTTCCACCCAAGTTTGTAAATTAAGATAAAGTGATTTAAATTCTTTTGAGTCTACCGTCCCATAGACTACCTTTGATGTTCTAAAACCATTAATTTTGGCGGTTTTTCCTTTTTTCATAGATGTTTCTCATACTATCGCGTTTATTTTCCAAAAAAATAAGTATTTTTGTGATATATATCAAATACCAATAAACCAATAAAAAATTATAATGTTAATAGTTAGAGTGAATAAAAATGGGGATATAGAGAAAGCCCTTAAAGAACTAAAAAGTAAAGTTATTAGGACTCGTCAAAATTCTCTACTCAATGGTAGAAAAGAATTTAAAAAGAAGTCAATCTCAAAACGAGAAATTAAGAACAGAGCTATTTATCGTCAAAAATTTATGAACGATTAAAGATTTTCATTCAATTTTTGTAACTTAAAATAACCAACCTTATCAAAAGATTCATTTTGAATTTTCTGTATTGTTTCGTCTATTTTAGAAGTTACATCATTATCTTGCTCGCTTTCTTGTAGTCTTTCTAATTTAGAAATTACTTTTCCTTTAAGGATTAAGTAAGACTCCTTTATAGTTTCATCATCAGATGACAAAAGTTTTTTCAGTTCAGTTTTATCTGATTCGTTTAAACTTTCAATATAGTTTGATGCCGTTTTGTTTGCAACACTAACCATAGTTTTTATTGGGACATTAATAATCTCTTTTTCTTTTTTTGGTTCTTTCTTTAGATTCTCTAAAATTGTATTTTTACTTTTAATTTTAGATTCTAAATTTGTAACATTGTTAGAAAACAAATCATCCACCAATGTGTAGTTATTTTCACATTGTATGTGTCCCACCCACGATTGAATTTCTCTCAATTGGTTAGGGTTAATTTTATTGGTTAAATTTTCATAAACAATAATACTTTGATTTATATATTCACTAGCAATGGACTCATTAAGTCCTTTATTAGAATTTAACTCGTCATATAAATAAAACATTCTACTAATGTTTTTGTTTTTAAGTACCAACTCTTTAAAGATAAACATATTATCTTTTATTGATTCGTTCTTATATGACTCAATCAATATATTTTCTATCTGTGATTTTAATAAACCAAATTTCATAATCTTTTTTATTTATAAATATCAATCTCTTAACAATTTGCTCAATTCATCCTCAATTGAACCTAAAGAATTTCTCGCTCTACTTAAGTCAATGTACGAATCACCATGAATATCATCACTTTCTAATAAAATATTTAAATTATTTTTTTCTTTATTTTCAGGTAATGTTTCTCCTCCTGGTAGTGGTGGTTCCGCTCCTCCACCTGGCTCAGGACCCATCGGTGGCATTCCTCCACCCATAGGTGGTTCCCCTCCTCCTTCTGCTGGTGCCGCACCTGCAGTTTGAGTTGATCCTGATTTAGTTTTGTATAATTTATCAACAGTATCAAACATTCCTGTATGTGTAATAATTGTTGGTGTATTTGTAAGTTCGGCAGCAACTGCTCTCTCTAATCTAATTTGTTGTACATCTAATTTAATATCCTCATCAGAGAAACCGAATATATGTTTCTTAGCCCAAGTTGCTGATGTTGGTTGAATTGTGTTTGGTATCTCAGTAACCAAATCTTTATATAAAAGAACTTTTTCTTTCCATACATCAACCATTAACAAATCGGCTTGTTTTGATGGGTTAGTAAGTCCTAATGTAAAGTTTTGTAACTCGTCTTCAAAACCTAATAAGAACAAGTGAATGATTGCAATTTTATTCATTTCTGCAATCATACTTTTTTGAATTTTATTAATAGTCCTTGCAAAACGAATATCTTGTAATGATAGATTTTTACCGTCACCAACTACCTCTTCAAATCCTAAATATGCCTTTGGAACTCTCAATGCGGTTACCAATTTCTTTTGGATATATTCAATATCCGCAATTTCAGATAAGTTTTGAGCTCCTGGTAATGTCTCAATCGGCATTGTTTGTGTAGCATCTCTAACAGGTACAAAATAATCTTGATCCACCGCCATTTGGTTAAATCTTAAATCAACATTTCCTGTTTTTGAGTCAACCACTTGATCTCGTTTAAACTTATTTGCAACCCTTTGTACATATGGTTCAACATCCTTATCGTCCATGTTTCCAACAAACACTTTAAACACCCTTCTTTCAGGTGCTCTTGATGTTCTATATATTAACATCGCATCTTCAGACAACATTAACTGTTTCCAAATTCTTCTTGCCTTCTCAAGCATAGATGTTCCATAAGGAAGTTTTCTATCGTCACCCAATAATCTAAAGTGAGCAACCTCCCAAGAATTAAATTCCATATCTTTAACCTTCCAATGAAATCTTAAACCTTTAGATTTGGGATCAACTTCAGCATTTGTTGATTTAGCTGCCATACCTCGCTCCAATCTTTCGATTTCAATGTTAGGTAATTGCATACAACCAACAATTCCTTTTTCAGGATCAAGTTTTAGATAAACAAAATTATCACCATACTTACAAGTGTTTCTTGTCCACATTGCAAGATTGGTATTAATATCCAATACATTATTAAACAAATCTGCTAATATTCCTTTTATTCTTTTTGATTCAGAATATATTTGGAGTATATACCCGTTTTGATCTGCGGTTGTCGATTCCTCAGAATAGATATCCAAAGCGGTAGAAATCTCAGGTGTAAATTCCATAGATTCATAATCATAAAATGAAGCCAATCTTGTTGGTTCATAATAAATCGCTTGTGTATATAGATTATTCTCAATTTTTGCCCATTGTCCTGATAGGTACAATGATTGTTGAGTTTGTAGTTTTTCAAGTTCGTATTCTTTCTTATCTGTAGTTCTTAATAACTCTGTCTTATCAAGTTTGTATGTTGGTAAATCTTGACCTAATAAAGAATTCGGACCAAATGCTTGAGATAATCTTTGCCAAATAGTTAGATTATTTTGATTTTGTTCCATATTGACTATTTAATTTTATTTATATAATTTTAATCACTTTTATCTATAAGTATAGAATTAACTGTTAGATGTGGTTCCTGAACTTGTTGATTGTTCATTATATGTCTCAGGTAAAGAACCTTTTTTATTTGAGAATGTTATAACGAATTTTTTTGCACTCAAAATAGGTTGCCCAGGTACTATCATCGTACTGCCAGCAATAAGTTTACCTGATTTTTTTCTACTTGATAATCCCATACTATATTTTATTATAAATATTATCTAATACCAAATAACCAACCATAGTTTTCATAATCCTTTCTACTAATACTTGAATTATCTCTAAATCTATCTTGATTCATATGTGGAATTACGGGATTAAAATCAATTACATTTTTAACTGATTCATTATTATTTACCGTCCAAGATTCTAACATTGCTTTAGTTTGTTCAGTTACTTTCTCTAAACTTGAGAATGAGGACTCCCCAACATATAATGCCATTGATATGGACATAATTAAATCATCGTGATGTCCTTTTTGGTGATCCGGTCTACCATTCACATATACGAATGTATTCATTTCATTATATAACCTTGAACTATATATCCTAAACTTATGTCTCATTCCTTCCTCAAAAGCGGCAATTATTTGAACTCTTTTGTTATTAAAGTTGATGCCAGGAATTTTATCAAGGGCTTTTGGATTGTATTTCCAAGTATTATTTAAATCAATACCATCAACATACATATTTTTATATCCAAGTTCTTGTAATTTTCTTGATGTTGCAATTCCCATACCACCAGTGATATCAATTACAATATATGCTGAATACATATTTCCCCATTTATATGCAATTTCTGCCAATACATCAGGTGGAATTTTTCCAATGTATTCCAATACTTGTTCTCTTTCATCAAAATCAATGATTTGTATTGTACTAAAATCCTCACTATCACCACGAGAAACATCAACCCCCATAATATATTTGTGCCCAACAATAGGTTCCTTCCATATCCATAGTGAATTTCCCATCATTTTATTTTGGGGGTCTTTAACCATATTTTCACGAATAGTCTGTAACATCTTTGAATCAAACACATTATCTCCTGATCCAAGGAAGTTACATTCCAACTCCTGAGAAACTTTTCGTTTATCATATTTAAGTTTCTTAACCATTCTTTCAAACCAATCTGAACAAGGTTTGTAACCTGAATCCATTATTGTTTTAAGATCATCATAATTTCTTGTTTCAAATGGGATACCTTCCCAACTTAATATTTTATCTTCAGGATATTCTTCTTTATTTAACAAATAATGGATAATATCTTCAGTTTTAACCAAGTATAAATCTTTTGTGTAACGAGGATCTCTAAACCAATACATTTCTGTAATTTTAAAGTCGTTCATATTTCTTAATGCCTGATCATATATTTCATAGTAAATTGGATCATAACCATTCGGTGTTGATACCACGATTACTTTACCCCCTGTAGATAGGGATGCCATACAAGCCGCCCAAAAATCACTATCCGCCTCAATAAACGCCGCCTCATCAAATATAAGAACCGTAGGGGTAAATCCACGAAGGGCATCCTTTGATGTTGCAACCGCTTTAACTTCACATCCGTTATTTAATTTGTAGTGTTTTTGTGAATTTTTTTCTGCGGCAAAATCAATCCCAACCCATTTCGGCCATTGTCCAACAAACCCTCTAATCTTATTCGCCATCTCTAAAGAGGTGTCCAATTTGTTGGCAATAATTAGAATTTTTTCAGGTTTATTTTTCTTTGCGAACGCTAATTTTTTTGATACCCATGCCGCAGTTACGGTGGATACACCCGCTTGACGATATTTTAATGCAATATTTTCGTTAAAACTTTCGTAATCATTTAATAATGAAACTTGATCGGGGAATAATTGTAATGGGACATATTGTGATACCGTATTGTCGTAAGTTTGTAAATATGTTTTTAATGCGTATGGAGTATCCTTCATACATTTTACATACTCCAACATTACCTGTTCTTTAGTTAAACTCATAAAACCATTTAGCAATAAATATCAAAACCCCCAGTTATTTACATAAAAGGGGGTTTTATTAATAATTTAAGTAGATTATAAACCTAATTTTGATAAGGCATCGTCATCCTCCTCATCTTCTTCGTTATCACCACCTTTATATTTCTGATAGTCCGATTTTGCCCTTCTAAGGATGTCCTCAAAAGTTCGTTTTACTTTATTATTATCTTCTTCTCTTTCAGAAACAACATTTGACATAATTTCTTTTAAGAATCTATCTGCAGGAATACCATAAAGAATTCTCTCAAAGAAAGGAATATAAATTTTACTTCTTTCATCTAAGACTAATTCATCAGGTAATAAAGTTCTTAATTTTCTAACAAGTTCTGCACCAACTCTAAATTGCATTGGTTCATTAGAAAATACATCTGTCTTACCCATAATATCTTGAGCCATTCCTGGATCCATACCTCTCCATTGTTCTCTTGATGCAACAGAACCAAAACCTTTAATTAATTCGTGTAATAAAATTGGGAATATTATACCGTTTGCTACTACAACATCCATACCTTCACCTTCTTCACCACCTTCATCATCTTCGTCTTCACTCTCAACACCAGATGAACCAGCGGCATTTCCTCCCATCATCTCAATCAAATCTTCTTGAGTAAAATACATTAAGTCATTTGCAGACATAATCTTATTGTATAATGAATATAATCTTGGATCAATCTCGTCTAACCTATTTTTAAATGCTTGATACGAAAATTGTCCTCTTTTACCTTTACCTTGAATCAATGCGTTAATAACATGCCTCTTTTCAATTTCAAGTTGTCTTTGTTCTTCCGGTGTCAACTCGTCAATATCAAATGAAAAATCTGAAGGAATTTGTAATTTAGGTAAATCCTTTTCCTTCATTTGGAATTGACTTGGGTTAATTTTTTTCTCATTTAAAAATGCGTCAACATTAATAAACTCAAATCCGTATCTAGTTCCTGCACCTTGGATTGGTGACTTACTGATGTCACCATTTTCTATCGCTTCATTTATAGTTAATGAATAATCCATCCATCCTTCTTCTTTCGCCGCAATTTCTACCGCCAAATCTTTTAACTCATCTTTATGCGATGACTCTATAACCATTGATTGTTGAACCGCTCTCATTTGTTCCATCATAATAGATCTCATCACATGAGGGTCAGTTATGTTTTCTTGAGTACTAAAATATCTTTTTACATAATCAACAATCTCTTTAAATCTTGTCCCTGCAATTTTCTCAACATCAGAAACACCACCTTTAAAAGCTCTGTTCTTAGCGTAAATGTTCTCAGGATCTTCAATTCTTCTTTGAGTTTTTGGATCCATTCTTTCAGGATAATCACCATAATCAATTGGTGCTTCTTTAATTATTTTCCTGATTAATCTTTCTAAGTCTTTATCTACCATCTTATTATTTTAACGCTTGTTTTATCTGACCCATAAAAGTCATTTTAACATCCTCTTTATTACCACCTCTTGGACTTTCTTTTACACCAGGATTTGGGTTTTTAAAAGGGTTACCTCTTCTTTTTGGTGGATTCTTTGTTCCAGGTTCTTTTTCTTTTGTTCTTTCTTTCTCTTTTGTTCCTTGTTCGTCCATTGGTGATTTACCCACTGAAAATACTTTACCGATTGGTTTATCCATTTTTTTCATTTCTATTCCTGATTCATCAGAGAACATAGACATTTTTTTTGGATTCCTCAAGATCATGCTTTCAGATCTTTCTTGAATTGTTTTTTTGATTTCACCTTTAGTTAATTTAGGGTTGACATGGTTATAAACCATCTCAACGATTCTATCCTCAAGAAATTTTTCATAACTTTCTTTTTGAGCCTTCTTTTTATAATCAACCGTTTTTTCAGGATGTTTCTTTTTTGGGTTTTTTCCATAGTCTTTTTTTGTTGTGTCGTCCGAAAATTCTTTCGCCATATCACACCATTTCTTTTTTTCCTTACCTTTAGATTTATTACATTTAGCCCAAAATAATCCTTGTTGTGCTTTGGACTCAAATTTTTCTTCCAATTCAACAGATGCGTTAGGATCTGATTTAGTTACCATATTTTGAACCGCTTCCATATCTTTAGGGTTTTTTAATGGTTGATATACGGTTTTAGTTACCGCCTCTTTAGATTCTTCTTTTTTAAATCTTTCCGCTAAAACTTTAATTTGTTTTTCCGACATATTTGTTAAAGTGGAAAAATGAATTCCATTTTCCAACAATACAGTAATAGGGTTTTTAGTTCTCATATACCACTTTTTTTTCAAACTCAAGAACGATATCTCGTTCATATAATTTATTTTTTACTTCTTCTTCGGTTTGTCCAAATTTGAAGACTAACCTTTTTGTTACTGAGAAATCTAACTCTTCAGTTTCTTTTTCCCAACCTAACGCAATAACATCGTCAGTCGCGTCTATAAGTGAAAAAACATCGGAATCCTGAATTAATTCCAATGTTATTTCTCCGTTCCTTAATACACCAACTTTTTTAACATACTCAATATCTGGAGGAAGTGGGTAACCATTTGCAGGTTTTGATTCCCAATTTTCACCCCAAACTTCTAAGGTATCTGAAAATATAAATTCATAAATATTATCACCTTTGTAGTTTGGTCCCAAACCATTGATGTATATTAATTTATTCATATAATCGTTCCGTTTGGTGAAATTCTAAATTGATTTTCGTTTACTTTGAATATCAAATTTTTCTTATTTGTAATTCCAATTAAACTTGCTTTTTTATTTTCACTCAAAAATTTAACCGCCATTCTTTCTTGACGAACTGTTTCAGACAATCTTTTAATTTCAGATTTAGTTTCAAGAATATGGTTTCTTAATTCTCTTCTTCTTTTTTCTTCATTTAATTGTTTTTCCTTATTGTCAATTTCAAAGTATTTTTTAATAATATTATCTACTTTGGATTCTCCAAATGTTCCGTGTGAGAAATGATTTTCATCATCATACATTCTTCTATGTTTTCTTGCACCTCTCATTGTATAATCATCTTCTTCATCTTCAAAACCCATTTCGTCATCAAATCCAAACTCATCCTCTTCTTCTTCGTCACCGAAATAACGACCTCTCATAGTTCCCAACTCTTCATCATCACCATCACCGAACATTTCATCCATACCAGGTAATTTTTTACCTAATGATGACGAATAGGCCCCTTTAAGTTTATTCATAAACTTATCACCTAAATTTTGCATTTCAGCCATTTCTCCTTCAGCTGGTGGTGGAGGTAATTCTTCACCTTCTTCTCCTTCAGGTGATGGTTCCATAGGTTCTTCAGTTTCCATACCACCTTCCTCAGGCATTCCTTCTTCATCACCCTCAAAACGAGCAACAATTTCATCAACATCATCTTCATCTAATGTTGTTAAGTCTAATGACGACAATATTGAGTTAATAACATATTTAACATCATTCCCATCCATACCTTCTTCATCTTCTTCTCCATTTGATTCAAAGTCACGAATTTTTTGTGCTAATTTTCCTGTTAATTTTTGTATTGATTTGAATGTTACTTCTTCTTCATTTTCTTCAGTATCTTCCATGCCCTCATCTTCCATTCCTTCTTCTGATGGTGGAGGAAGTTCTCCTTCAGGTTCTACAGGAACATCTTCAGGTGCGGGAACAGGTGCCGGAGCGGGTGCTGCAGGTGCCGGAGCGGGTGCTGCGGGTGCAGGTGCTTGTTCATCAAGTTCATCCATACTGTTTGGATCCATATTTAATTTTTCTGACATATTCTTCTTAAGGTAAAATTTCTTTTCTTCACCAAATAATGAAACCTCTTCTTTATTTTCGTGAAGAGTATTTAATTCTTTAGCCATTAAATTCAGTCTTTTTAAAGCCTGAGAATAAGATGAATAATATTTTCTATTTTTCATAGGTTCAATATAGTCAGAAACACCCTCAGAAATTTGGTGTTTAATAATGTAACCTGATTTTTCTTTAATTATTTCATATCTATTACCATCAGCAAGAAAACGAGAATATTCTTTTGATTCGTTTTCATTAACAGGATTTGGCATATGTTCGTTATAACGAGAAATTTCTATAATTCTCTTAATTTTATCCATTCCTTGTAGTTTTTCACTACCTATCGGTCTTAAACTTCCCATTTTGTTTTTTTTTATAAAATTATTTTTTTATATAAATATATCATAATCATCGTTTATTAACATTACGATTAAATATGAGATTTTTTTTTAGTTAATAGATAACTTTTTATCTAAAAATTCATTACCAAAGTTATATAACTTTTCAATGTACCCATTTCTTCTTAACATCTTAAACACCAAATTCTCGTTTGAGTATTCTCCGTCTTTTTCCAGTCCACAGGTTCTGTATTTTTTTAACTTATCTTTGTATTTCTTTATTAATTCTTTTGCAGTATCAATATCCTCATCTTTCATATTATTAATAACACCATCAATAATATCCATCCATTGTTTTGCTTTATTTTTAATTTGTTCTTTATCAATACTAACAGATTCTTTTTTAGGATTATTAGCCCACTCATCAAACAATACTGAATATACTCCACTACTAAAATGAGTTTCTTCTTCGTCCTGAAGATAAAGTTCTACATCATATCCATATATTGTTATATCGTGATTATCATTGAAAAGAATTTTTTTAAGGTTGAAAAATTCTTTATATAAATCAATTTGATTGGTTGGGAATTGGTTAAAATTCGCAACAATATGTAAGTCAACATCTGAATATTTTGACCAATTATAATTAGAAAGAGAACCTGTCATTATCACATCTGTAACAACAATATCAACACCTAAAAAATCAATAAATTCATACGCAATCTCAAGTAACCTTTCTCTAATATCAGGTTTCATTTTAGAGTTACTACCCTTACCATCCCAAATTTTAGGGTTTAGTTCTTTTTGAACTTTAAAACTTGAAAGAATATCATCGTGTTTATCCATCTATAATAAATACAATGATTAATTAATTTATTTAAACTTTCTTATATTTGAAAGTTTTTGCTATTTTTGAACTAAAGAACTTACCTTGTGATTCTGACATTCTAAATTGAGTATAAGTTTGATGTGGTACCTCATCATATTCATATTGTGTTCCATTATTAAACTCCACCATTAATTTTTTAGTGATTGTATCATAAACTGTCTTTTTGATATTACTTGATTGTATTTCATTTATGATTGTTGTTCCTGAAATTTCTTCTTTTGTAATTGCCATAACTTTTTTTATTTAAAAATAAATATGGTAAAAAAAAAGTCCACCGAAGTGGACCTTTTTTTACAACAAACTAATCACTTTATTTTTCTTTTCATCTTTAAACGGGAGAGTTATTGTCAGAATTCCATCTTTTACCTCCGCAGTTACCTTTTCATCATCGTACTTATTACCAATGGTATATGTTCTTGAAATTGAGTGGTTTTTTATTGGGGACTTCAAACCGTTAATAATAATTGATCGTTTTCCCTCAATGTGTAATGTCCCATCTTTTAATTCAACCTTTAAATTGTCTTTATTATACCCTGGTAAATCCATAATACATACAGTGGATTCATCTGTCTGATAAGTTTGTAATAAGTTAGTTGGTTTTGTTAATGTGTAAAATTCATCAAAAATTGTGTTAAACATTTTTTTATTTTTTTTATTGGTTTATTTTTGTCCCTCATTTTACTAAATGCGTGCCAAAATCATAAAACTGACAAAATGTCAGTATATAAAAAAAATGAATGACAGGTTGACAAAATAATATACTTTTTGTTTTTTTTAAATTACATTTTTAAAAAGTTAAAAAATGATTGAATATATGGATAACGATGACAAAAATAAAAAGCCTTCTGACAAAGGAACTCCTGTGTTGGATAACTTTAGTAAGGATTTAAATAAACTCGCAAGTGAAGGTAAATTAGATCCTGTTGTTGGTAGGGAAAAAGAAATTATGCGTATCGCACAAGTCCTTTCAAGGAGAAAGAAAAATAATCCAATTATTGTTGGTGAACCAGGTTGTGGTAAAACCGCAATTGTAGAAGGATTGGCAATGAAGATATTTGAGGGAGATTGTCCAAAGAATTTAACAGATAAAAGGATTGTATCTTTAGATATGAATTCCATTGTTGCAGGTACCAAATATAGAGGACAATTTGAAGAAAGAATGAAGGTTATTATTGAAGAACTTCAGAATAACCCCAATATCATTGTTTTCATTGATGAGATTCACACAATAGTTGGTGCTGGTAGTTCTTCAGGTTCATTAGACGCATCAAATATCTTCAAACCCGCATTGGCAAGAGGAGAAATCCAATGTGTTGGAGCAACAACATTAGATGAGTACCGTAAGAACTTTGAGAAGGATGGTGCATTGGAAAGAAGATTCCAAAAAATTATTGTTGATCCATCAACCAAAGAAGAAACTTTAATCATCTTAAAAAATAGTAAATCAAAATATGAGGATCACCATAAAGTTTTATATAATGAAGAAATATTAGATTTATGTGTTGAGTTGGCGGACAGATATATTACAGATAGAGAGTTTCCTGATAAGGCGTTTGACATCCTTGATGAGGTTGGTGCAAGATCTCAAGTAGACATTAAATTACCTGAAATAATTGAAAAACTAAAACAACAAGCTTCAGATATAAAAGAAGAAAAACTTCAGGTAATTAAAAGTCAAAAGTTTGAGATGGCTGCCGAACTTAGAGATAAGGAACGAAAAATTTTAGGTAAGTTAGAAGAAGAGAAGAAAAAGTTTGATGAGGAATTAAAAATCAAGAAGAAAGAGATTAATCCTGAATTAGTTTATGAGGTTGTTTCAAATATGACTAAGATTCCTGTTAATAAAATTACAATAGATGAAACAAAATCTTTGGTAGGTTTAGAACAAACATTAAATGATTTGGTTATTGGACAATCTGAAGCGGTAGGAAAAATTTCCAAAGCAATCAGAAGAAACCGAGTGGGGATTAAAGATCCAAATAAACCAATTGGTTCATTCATTTTCTTAGGTTCCACTGGTGTTGGTAAGACATTCTTAGCAAAAAAATTAGCAAAAGAAATTTTTGGTAGTGAAGATAATATGATTAGAGTTGATATGTCCGAATACCAAGAGAAACACACAATCTCAAGATTGATTGGTTCACCTCCAGGATATGTAGGACATGAAGAAGGTGGACAATTAACAGAACAAGTTAAAAACAAACCGTATTCTGTAATCTTATTTGATGAGATTGAAAAGGCAAACAAAGACATCTTCTCAACATTACTTCAGATGTTGGATGATGGTCATATCACAGATAGTTTAGGAAGAAAAATTAACTTCAAAAATTGCTTGATAATTATGACATCAAATATTGGTGTTAAAAAATTACAGGATTTTGGATCAGGTGTTGGTTTTAAGAAAAGTAATTATGTTGAGGAAGAACAAAAAAGGGATATTTTAAAGAAAGAATTAAGTAAGTTCTTTGCGCCTGAATTCTTAAATAGAATTGATGATGTAGTTATATTCAATTCATTGAAGGAGAATGATATTGATAAAATTGTTAAATTAGAAATTGATAAATTAATTAAACGATTGGAGTATATGAAATATAATGTCTCATATGATGAATCGGTTATTAAATTTATCTCTAAGGTTGGATTTGACGAACATTATGGTGCAAGACCAATTAAAAGAGCAATACAAGATAAAATTGAAGATTTAATTTCGGAAAAGATTTTACTTGAGGAGGTGTTTGAGAATAAGGAATACACTTTGTTCATTGATGGTGAGGAGGATACCCAAACAATCAATATTAAAGAATTGGTTCCAATAGAACCAAAGAAAAGAGGTGGTAGAAAGAAAAAGGAGGTTCAATAACCTCCTTTTTTTATATATGTTTAGAATAACCCAGTTCGTCAATCATTAGTTTACCAACTTTAATACCGTTGTAAACATCATCAACAACAACATATTCATTTGCCGTATGATAACGGTAGTAACCGATTGAGATATTAAAACAAGCAATATTATACTTAGTTCTAATAGGGTAGATATCCGTATATGGATGTCTATGGTATTTTGTGTTGGATGGGAAATGTTCCGTAATTAACTTACCCCCAACCTCAAAGAATTTACTCTCACGATCAAACATATTAACCCCCATCAAAAATTCAGAAATCATATTGTTCTCAGGTGCATCAAACTGAATGGCATATCCCGTATTCTCAAAGAACTTTGGATCAGAATTAAACGAACCTTTACAACCAGTTTCCTCAGAAACAAAAAATGCCGCTTTCAGATTAGGTAATTCTTTCAATAACTCCAAACAAGCATAAACCCCACACTTGTCATCACCACCAATACCCGTTGGATTGCCTTCGTCATTATATGCCTTCAGGGATAATTTAACATTACCCTGAGCATCAGGTAACATTTCCTCAACAACATTAATTGTGTCAATGTTATGTACCGTATCCGTATGGGCAACAACACAAGGAAAAAACTCAATGTTTTCATCGGTTTGTTTGGTTGCATACACATTGTAAAATTCATCAACATAAAAGGGGATGTTATTTTCATCCAACCAGTCACAGATAAATTGTACCATTAAATCTTCTTGATAAGTCTTTGTGGGAACCGACAAAACTTCTTTCAGTAATTCATAATTTCTTTCCATATAACAAATATATGGAATTAAATCAAATTAAAAAAATTTTGTCTCTGATTTTTCGTATTTCATTAAATAATTCGTATTGAGTTTGCATTCTATGTAATTCGTCATAAGTTACAGAACGCTTTTCCTCACGATTATCACTTTCATTATTCCTGAAAGATATGATTATTTTATTTGTTGAGGGGTCAACATCATCAACCTTAAAATATAAATTTTCTTTAGTTTTAATCTTATTCCATTTATCAAAACCAAATTCCTTTTCTACCGCATTTTTTACATCGTAAAATTCCTCAACATCCACAAATTTTTCATCATCTAAAATATGTTCATATATTCTTGTTAAGTTCCAATTTGCTGATCTATTAAATGACTCCATATCAAAATTAGTACAGCTGGTATTCCAATACATTTCATTATAATATGAATTCACAGACACTTTGTTAACCTCCAATATTTTTTTGAATAGGTCAAAAATAGTCCCACTTTGTAAACCAAACATATCAAATAATCTTATTAAGGTATTGACGGAACATTTGTACTTATACAATGGAACAACTTCTTTAATACCTAAATTATAAAATTTATTACTGAATTCATCAATAACTTCATCTCGTATAATATCCATTCTACAATTGTGTTCTATGTCTGACCATTCCCACATTATATTATCTATCTCACCTTCGTACTCCTTATATAACAATTTTGATTTATTTGTAAAATCCATTTTAACCGAATCTTTAGAGATAAAATGCGCGATTCTATCAATAAGTTCTTTGTTTTCATCATTTAGATAACTTGCAACATATCCTTGTTCCCATTCTTCTTGTAATTGGTACCTATCAAAATCATTTTGGTATTGATTAGATAAAAATAGTTTAAGATAATAGATATCATCCTCATCTAGTAAATCAGAGTATAATTTTAAGTAATCGTCATAATCAGAAAATACAATATTTACACTGCTTAGTCCAGGTTTGTTTTCATTAAATCTAATATCATCTAAATTATCATCATCATACCTTGAGTAGTATGCCCATCCTGGATCATATCCGTTTTTTACTCTAACCAACAAATCATATAATTCACTATTTTTTGCCATTACAAATAAATATACTTGAACTTGGATATATTTAATATTATACTTATATTTGTATACAGAATAAGTTCTTTGATAATATGGGGGTGTTTTTGGATTTGACAGGTATTGGCTGAAGAATAAGGGCACGTGGGGACTGAGTTAATCTCCTTAAAAACTGATTCAGAAAAACAACTGGCAATGTGCTAAACAAAATGGAAGCTATCGGATTAATCCGTACTTCTGAAGTTACTGTAGCTTAATAAGTTTACGGAAACGGGGGGTCGGTGGACATACAACCTAGCAACAGAAGTCTTTACAAAGGTGTGGTTTCTACCCGAAAAGGAACAAACCCTAATAATCAGGGGTTAATTTGATTATATCTGTTTTTGGATCGGATTTGAAAAACCAAATATTTTGGAACATTAGAAAATGTTAACCTAAACGTGTAGTCCTTATCTGACAGGATATTATGGACGAGGGTTCGAGCCCCTCCACCTCCACCAATTAATAAACCTCATCTTACGATGGGGTTTTTTTATTTAGTAATTTTTAAAACGTTTTCTTACATCATGGGAGGAAACAGGTTCTATTTTATTTTTACTCCTGTATTCCATAGCTTTATGAACATCTAATATATTTTTTAAAATCATTACAATGTCAGATGGATCAACATCCTCAAAATCCATAAGAACATTATTAATGGAAGAATATAGTTCACCTTTTCTATCGCCAAGTCCTTTGTCTTCTTTGATTACACGTCTAACAATTCTTGTTATGTCCATTTCTGATAATTTTATTAATCTTCCCATAATATTATATTCTTTTATTTATAAATATATATAAAACAAAAAAAGGGATCGATTCACATCGTCCCTATTAATTTTTTTCTTATAAGATTTTAAATCTAAAATAAAAACCTGAGATTACAGTTTTTGTTGAGAACCTTTAGAGTCATTATTGTTTCTACTCTTATCCACTTTCTTTTGAAAAGTATTTCTCAGTGACGGTCTTTTAGGTGTACCACTCCTTGAGGTATTAGTTACTCTCTCATTACTCAACTCTCTTCGAGGATGCCTCCCCAACTAGTCCTTGCGGGATTAGAGGTTTTTGGTAAGAATATCGTTAAACTTGCGGTTTAGACGATGCAATGAACGGCTCATTACTATGTAGTCACCTTTCACTATTACCTGACGGACACTTTTGCTTTAAGTCTAATTTATGATTTTACTCTTCAATGTAAAAATAAAGTTCTGTGTCGTGGATTATAGAAGTAGTGGTCCGTCTTTCAGATTCGTCGTCTTTTGAACAACGAAATACCAAACTACTCCTTGAAATGTCCCCATTCCGATATTTCAAGATTACTTCGAGATTAACCCCTTGGTAGAAGTTTATCAAGGATAATGTCAGCACCACCTGTTTGTTATCATACCTTTCGGTTTTAAGTATCCTATCATAATGGAACACGCAATAATATAATTGGATAACCATATTTTTTGCAATATCCCTACGAGTTATTCCTATTGGTGTTCCCACCTCAATCAGACGACCCACATCGCCAAATCGTTTAACCACTTTCCCTACAGCGTTGCCCTCGGTACTAAAGGTTATACGGTATCCCGCTTGTGTACTCAAGTTCGGTTACCCAAACCGCAAACCCAACACACTTAAGGGTTCACTTTATCCTACTTTCGTAGTTTATTTCATGGACTATACACGGCCCAATATCTTTATCAGTTTCATTACTTACTCCTGAACGGATAATTCAATTTTCAAAGAACGATTTCGGACTTTTCCGAATTTGTTTTACAAAGTTACGACATTTGTTTTGTTTTGTCAAGTACTTTGTGAACTTTTTTTTAATTTTTTTCTTCGTAGACATCATAAGTTCCGAAGTGGTTTGCACGAATGTTAGCGAATTCGAAGTTTGATGTCCAAAACATCTTTCCTTCAGAATTTTTGTAACCGTACATTACAACTTCCTTAGATTCTACTGTGTTATTGTCTTCTGACATCTCACAACAGTTTAAAGGTTAATAATTAAAGAACTATTTTATTCAGATTTAGAAACCTATTTCCGAATTGTTTTACAAATCTAATACTTTTATTTTAATCTGTCAAGTATTTTTTTTGTTTTTTTTTATTGTCTTTCTGTTTATCAAAACAACAGTACAAACATAGTCATTTGATTTTATTTAGACAATAGGTTAACCAATAATTTTTTTGATTCTTTGAATTTCTTCATCCATTTGTTCAATCTCACTAACTTCAAGGTACTTAACTAATTGTTTGTATTCGTCAGAATTTAAAATATCTTTAAATGATTTATATTTCATTTCTTTTTTCGCAATACTACCTATCCATTTTTTTAATGTCTCTTGTGGATTAGTAACGCCTCTAGTTTTTAATTCATCTAAAAGTTTATTAAGATTCTCATCACCCTTTTCACCAAAACTATTTGCGTCAAATAAAACTTTATCTGCCTTTTCGGTATCATCCTCAACTTTACTTGATTCCCCAACCTTTTTAACTCCCACATGGATGTGATCGTAGTGATTCTTAACCCTCCAACCAAATTGGTATCGGTAACCATCAACTGTCACATTTAACCATTTATTACCGGTATAACTTGAATTACTACCGTTATTAAATTCACCCATGATACATTTTAACAGTTCGTCACCTTTTTCTCCTCTTGCGGGTATATCAACCGCATATGCCGATAGATTTCCTTCATAATGATCAGATACATTCCCTGATGCAGTTTTAACTCTAGATCGTTTTTGTGATGATATTACATTTTTCTTACCCGAACATTTTTTGGCAAAACTAGCAATTTCTAATGCTCGTTCCATAGAACCGCCCCAATTGTTATTTTTACCACCAAAAACTACTTTACCCGAATCAACAGATCCTTGCTCAAATCCATAGGTGTTTGTCTCATTAATCTCCATATAAATAAAATGTTATTTATATAAATACTTCGTTGTTATGAAACCATTCGGGAATGTCTCTATTTTTCCATTTAGCGAAATCTTTTTTTGCGCCAACATAGTAGTTTCTATATGACTCAATTACATCGTCAACTTTATATTCATCAGGCATTGCTTTTGGGGGTGTGGTAAACCCAATATCTTTAATTATTGGTTTATTTGATAAACACCACTCAATTATGTCTTGAGATTTATGTCGTTTACCATATCGGTAAGTGTATTCCTTAGACAACTCTAAACCTAAGTCACATAGGTACAGATAATTAGATAATGATTCTCTAACCCATATTGCGCAGGGGTGATTTTTGTGAGATAATTTGTACGGTGCCTCTGATTCGTTAATCCAGTGAACACCACACAAAAGTTGTGCAGTTTCAAGTATCATTTTTACAACATGCTTATCACAATGATATTCAGCACATTTTTTTGTATCAAAATCTAAAAAGAAAATATTCATACCGTAAAGATATGAACTTTATTTGAAGTTACAAAATTATTGTTGTAGATGTGTCATTAAAACTCCACCTAAAGATGTTGCATGAACCTGTAAATGGTTAATTGACTCAATATCAAGTTTTGTTTTTCTTTTGGTGTAATCAATACCTAAAGTTCCAATGAATTTATCGTCAATAGTTTTAATTGCAAACAAATAACCTGATTTACACCCTGTATCTTCAGCAATGTATTTTAACCCATAAGTTGATATGGTTTCATCCTTAAAATCGGAGATTTCAATCGTATCGTTATTTAAAAGTTGATTAATTGATTTTGAAAAAAGATTAACAGGAATATTATGAAAGTTACTTTGTATGGAACTAATACCAGGATTAACAGTTTCGTACATTACGGAAAACTTCGCCATTGACTTACCTGTTGGGTAGAAGTTACCTCCGTTGTGAAACTGTGTAACCCATACTCTGTCCGCATTGAATTCTTCTTTTATGTGATCAATTTTGTTTGTAACTAACTCCGCAACTCTAAGGGTTTCCTTAACCATATCCGGTTTCTCCTTCTTTTCCAACTTACTCTTTATAAAAAGAATTAAAATTGGTCCTATCACACCTGTAATAAATGCGATTATAATCCCTACATAATTTTCCATACTAATTAATAAATATTATATTTTTTAAAAAACCCCACCTTAATAGTGGGGTTCATCAAAAAAAAATTAAATGAAAATTATTTTTTGTCAATAATAGACCAAACGGCACCTGTTAATGTCATAATTCCACCAATGATTTCAGAAACCATTGTATCATCAACGAGTCCTTTCATTACAAGAATACCACCGACGAATGTTAATCCGTGACGAATAATCCCCATAATTTGTTCTTTTGTTAACTTCATAAAAATTGTTTTTATGGTTTATTTTAACATAGGATATATGTTAAACTTTTTTAACCAAACTTCTTGAGATTACAGGAGGATTTAATGTTTTACTGTTTAATACGGTTTTTACTAAACCACCAGTTCCCCAAGTTTTTAAGTTTGATAAACATTTGTCAGCAATATTTTTTGCCCCAATATCATTTTTTAATCCGTCTAATATACACGGATAATATCCATTTTTAATTGTTGATGCGGTTGCACTTATACCATCTTCCTCAGAATCATAATTTCTAACACCTGAAACACATTTCCCTGATTTCTTCTTTAAACAATTCCATAAACTAGATCCCTCTTTTTTATGTGTTGTGTTAAATGGGTTATATGTTGCTTGAGCACCTTCCGCTTGTCTCCATGCATAGAAAAATTTCATGTTTTCTTTTGTTGGTTCAGCACCAATACGATCCAATACTTCTTTATAAAATTCGTCATCAGTTCTATTCCCACCAACGATTTTAACATTATCTGTGTCAGTATCCGTAACAGTTTTTGATAATGACTTAAAGAAAGTTTCCACATTATCTGCAATTGTATCCAAGTCAACATTACCATTTAAAAACTCAACAAAACTTTTAAAGTTTGGACTTTCAGATGACATATCACTAGTAACAAAATCAGTTAATTTAACAGATTCGTTAATTGATAATTTGTGTTTTTGTAAAATATACTTAATCTCACCTTCAGTGATTTTAACTCTCCCTTTCATAGAATCTTTATTTTATAAATATCCATTAAATAAAAAAACCACCATAGTTGGTGGTTTAATTATGGTTTAAAACCATTTTTCGGACATATCAAGGATGAATCCTCCTTTTCCATCCCAAAGTTTGATTTGGTTTCTTGGAACCCAAAATTCCATTTCACCAATCTCCTCAACTTTTTTCAAGTAGTCCTCACGAAACTTATCCGCTTGAGATTTGTCAGTGATATACTCAACACCCATGTGTTTAGCACAAGTCTTACCCATTTTAGTCAACATTGAGAACTCGTCAGTAAGAGTTTTTGCACAACACACACAAACATCACCACGCTTTACAGTCATCTTACCTGAGAATTTAACCGCCTTTGCAGTAACACCCATTACTTTAGTGATATCCAAAAGGATTGGGTTGAAGTTCAAGTTATATTTTTCTTTCAATCCTTGTCCGATACCTCTACCAACTTTGATAGTATCACCTTCAGCCTTGAAGTTCATTTTACGAACAACAGGTTTGTTATTTTCTTTGTCAATTTGTTTCATTGCAGCAGATACTTGTTTATCAGACAATTTACCGAATTGAGCCAATTTAGACTTAATATCGTTAACAAAAGAGTTAGATCCTTGGTAGTCAGAGATTACCTTCAAATCACCTGTTAATTCAACAGATTTGATTTCACCGATGTTTGAGAAAATTTTCTCAACCGCCATTTGTTGTTTTACGGTTAATGATCCGTAACGAGAGATTGAGTCTTTCATTTTGATGATGAAAGAGTTAGTTCCTTGGTAGTTTCTTACTTGTGTTGCGATGTCTGTTGTCATATCTTTTCCGTTTTGATTTATACAAAGATATGCTTTAGTTTTGAATTGCCAAAACTTTTTTAAAAAAAATGTGGTCCTTGTTGGGATCGAACCAACCACCTATTGATTATGAGTCAATTGCTCTAACCGAATGAGCTAAAGGACCTTATGTAGTCAGGACAGGATTTGAACCTGTATGATTTAGTTTCTCTATCTGTAATGCACTTAGAATACACAAAACATCTTAGCGTCTACCATTCCGCCACCTGACTATTTTTTCATTTCTTCTAACATTCTATCTAACTCTTCACCATACTTTTTTGACTTCTCTAATCGTTCTTCAGATTGTTTAATTAACTCATGATAATCAACTGAGGGTTTTGACTTAAATTGGTTTAATAGTCCCACTAAAACTAAACAACCAAGCAAACATCCAATAATCGAAAATAATATTAATTCCATAATTTTTATTTTTTTTTGTAGTCAGGACAGGAGTCGAACCTGTTGCGATACTCAATCGTTAGGCATCCACCTTGGGGTCTCTTAAGTAGATTGTCCCAATTTCGCCGCCTGACTATTTTGAGGATGAGAAGTCCTCTGTGTTGTGATTCATGCTAGGTTAAATCCAAATCAAGACAATCTCCCACCGCAATTCCTTTCTCAAGGGAACAACACAATACATATTATTTCAGTACCATATATTTGACACCATCAACGATCTTGGTAATATACTTACCACTATCACCTGACTTTTTGGTTGCCCGTTTAGTACTTCTACTTGTCTTCACATTTTTCTCAGTTTCCCCAAACTTCTGCTCAAGGATAACTCTCATTGAATATCTCTCTTTCATAAGACAAATTTAATCATTTTTTTCTTTCTTCCAGTATAATTCGTTAAAAATTTGTTTCCATTTGTTCCAAGCCGGAGATAATACCAAAACAAATCCAATGAATCCAATAAACATTGATGTCAATGTTACCTCAGACATTAAATAAAAGGTGAAACAAAACAACCCAAAAAACATAACAACCGCAGTTGACAACATAGTGATAAACTCTCTCATGATATTAATTTAAAATTTTAGTAGTCAGGAGAGGAATCGAACCTCTCTACAGGGTGCTACCCGACATCCATATCCTTCCATCGGACTCGAACCGACCTTGTATCCAACCTGACTATAAAAAAGGTTCTGAATCATCCCTCCACTAATCAAGGAGAACCTTTTAATTTCATAGTATTAGTGTTATAGTATCCCACACCGATACGACTAAGATTCGTTAGCCCATAGTAACCATCCACGGTGGGTCTCTTGTACTTTGGTCCGTCTGTCATCATACCCATCCACCTCACGGCTTCAACACAGATACTCTTTTCACCATTTCCTCAGAACATCTTCCCATACCCCCAAAGTTACATGGTGAGTCTCACTCGGAAGCCAGAGTGTGTATTGTAAGATTGTTCAGTGTTCTCACAACTTGTGGATTACGACACGACTAATTAAAGCCCCTTACCCTCTAAATCCATAATGAGGAATCCTTACCTAACCTGTGTAGCCTCCCCCATAGCCTTGAAGCCTTCAAGTCAGGTTCACACACCATAACAGACGGATATTTCTGTTAATCGTGGGGTCTTTTGTAGTCCCGCCGGGAGTCGAACCCAGATCTGGAGATTAGAAGTCACCCGTTCTATCCATTGAACTACGGAACCATATTTAATTTTAGCGGAGATTACGGGAGTCGAACCCGCTCCGAACGCCGTGACAGGGCGACATCTTAACCATTTGACCTAATCTCCTTAAACACACTTTAAAACCGTAGAGGTACAACTTGTGTGCTGTGTTGTTCTTTTCATTGTCACCCATACGGGATTCGAACCCGTGACTTCACCGTGAAAGGGTGATGGCTTAACCACTTGCCGAATGGGCGAAATTGTGGACACTGTGGGAATCGAACCCAAACGATGTGGTTGCAAACCACTCGACCTGCCGTCGGCATCAGGCCCAACTTGGAGCGGGTGGTGGGACTCAAACCCACAACCCTCGCCTTGGAAGGGCGATGCTCTAATCAATTGAGCTACACCCGCAGTTGTGATGACCTTTGGGGTTAGTCACCACTTTTACATGAATGAGGGGATCAATCCTACTAACATCATGAGTATAAGTTTATCACATTAAACTATTACCATAAAACGCCAGTGTTTTACGCCAAAACTGAAAAAACGACTTGACCCCTTGTAACCCCTCTTTTAAGTGCGTGTTACTATCATTTCTCAAGTTGAACTCTACTGTATACACTCCCGTACCGAAGAAGGGATTTGAACCCATAACCTTGACGATATAAGCGTCCTGCTCTCACCTGTTGAGCTACCTCGGCATAAATTGTCAGTCTTTCCTGACCGTCACCCCTAACCCACAGGTATTACCCGTATCGTAGTAAAGCTTGGTTTGCTTATAAAGATGAACACGGGCTCAGCGTGCCGTCTTTCAGGAAGAGCCCTTCCATCTATTCATCCTTATTAGTTGCGGGAGCCGGACTCGAACCGACGATCTCAGCTTATGAGACTGAGCGGATAACCATCTTCCACATCCCACTATGTTGTAGATAAGAAAGGATTTGAACCTTTAACGCCGTTTTTAACTCGGCATCTCCCCCAAATTGGGGATAGCGTCTACCTATTCCGCCACTCACCTATTTTTGTGATTCATAGTTAACACACACTCTCGTTTCACCATCTTATGTTAACAGGTTAATGCACTTTACGAGTTTCCCGTTTCTTATGTCACAATATCGTTGATAGTGTTGGGATACCCATCTCGTCCCAATCTTAACTGCTTAATCGTAGTTTTACGAGGCCTCGGCAGGGGGTGATGAATTCCGATTCCACTCTGGATTGTCGACATCCGTTGAGTGGGGAAAACCACTATCAATATTTTTATTTCAAAGAACCTTTTCCTTTTCTCACGGGAGTAGGACACTCATCTCTAACTTTCCTACCCCCGTTGTTTGTTCTACAAAGATATGTAATCATTTTTAATCTACCAAATCTTTTTTTTGTTTTTTTTGTACTCGGAGCGGGAGTCGAACCCGCACGGGCAAATGCCCACAGGATTTTAAGTCCGGCGTGTCTACCTGTTCCACCATCCGAGCAAAAATTTACCAATATGTCAAAGAACCTCTTCTTGTTTGTTTTACAAAGATATGTATAATTTTTCACATACACAACACCCTGAAAACAAAAATCCCACCTCTTTTGGAGATGGGATTCAAATTTTATTATATAATAATTTATCACACCATCTCCATACAGAAAGTATCCTCAGCTATCGCCAATCCTCTTAAAGATATGATATGTAAATTTTTCATTTGCGTTTTTATTTGTTTTGTTATAAATATATGATACTTTTCAAAAGTGTCAAGTTTTATTTAAAAATCTTCACCTTCATCACCAAGAACCTCATAAAGGTAATCCTCATAATTCAATGAAATATAGTCTGCTAATACCGTGGACAAGTCATCTTGAAAGTCACCCATAATATCTTTGGCCAAAGTCATAGCCTTTTTTCCCATAGTTGCATCATCATAATCACCAAGATCGTAAAGAGATTCCCTAACCTCCTTAAACACATCATCCAATGTAATGGATATTCTCATACCATCCATTTTATCTTCTTCGTTATCTTCTTTAATAACTCGTCTAACAATCCTTGTTAAATCCCCTTCAGTTAATTTAGTTACTCTTTTCATATTTTTTCTTTTATTTATTTATTTATTTTTCAATATCACCCCAAACCTCATCGTATGTTGGGTTTTTTATGTATTCTTCTTCAGATCCAATACTATACTTCAAATCACTAATATAGTTCTCCAATTCCTCAATCACCTGATTAATCCTTTCAATTCTCTGTCTTGGACTAATCTTTTTAGATAATCTATATTCTTGAGATAGATATCCTCTTTCACCTGGTTCACTTGTAATATTAGATTCATCATAACCAAAGAAAACATCATCTAACTTTTTTCTAAGTTCCAATTCTCTTTTGTGTTCTCTATTTTCTTTAATTGTTCGTTTTACAATTCTTTGTAAATCTGATTCTGTTAGTCTAATTATTTTTTTCATAAGTTTTGTTTTTTATTTATGTTTGGTTAAAAAATCAAGTAATGATTTCAATCGGTCATCAGTTAGTACTGCCGTACCCTGTGATCCATTTTTTATCCAAGTTTTAAATTCGTATCTATTCCGTGTTGGGTTAAAGATAAAATTGTATTTGTCGAGTCCCGTATCCATTAATACGTATTCATTATCACTAACTCTACCTTCCTTTCCAACGGGAGGATCATAATCCTCACCACTTTCTTTACCAACTATTGCGTAGTTAAGTTCATCAAGAATCGCGTCAACAGGAATTTCCTCACCTTCTTCATTATAAAACATCCCTTCTGTCCCATACTCAGAATAATCAACAAGAGGAGTTCCCTCTTCAACAAGCCCATTATACATTTCAATAATATCTTCAGGAGATACAGAATTACCAAGTTCCATTCTAACCCCATCATATTTTCTTGGGATACGAATCATGCTCTCATCATTTTCATTAATCACTCGTCTAACAATCCTTGTTAAGTCTGATTCTGTTAGTCTAATTACTTTTTTCATAGGTTTTGTTTTTTATTTATAATGATCCAAGATCATCGAATTTTTTAGCGTTTACATATGCATTATCCGCATATTTCAAAAAGTTATCACCATAGATTTTTGCCAATCTATTCATAATTAACTGAGGATTTTTTCTCATATATCTTAATATATCATTTGGTATTTGTTCATCATATTTACCAAACATATTTTGTAATTGTCTTTCACGAGGAATTTTATTAACATGAGGTTCAATTGAGAACTCGTCTTCTTCTTCCTTAATGATTCTTTCAATCATATTTATTAATTCTTTCTCAGATAGTTTTATATTTTTCATATTTTTTTATTTAAAATAAAGATTCATCTGATATGTACGAATCATTTGATCCATATTCCTCATCCCATTGATTTAACAATTTTTTTGCCATTCTTCTAACCATTCTTTCATCCATATTTGATGTGATTGATGGACCATATCCATAAATTTCTGGATTACCGTTATTATCAAGAAGATAAACAACAATTACATCTTTTTCATTTTCTTCATCAGGAAACATTGTTGCAACACCTGCCTTTAATCCCGATTCCGATTCAATCCCTTCAATGTCCTTAATCTCACCAAAATCACTAATTGTACCCAATTCGGCAATTTCACCTTCGGTGATTATGTTTCTAATCAAGTTAACTAATTCTGATTCGGTTAGTCTTATTACTTTTTTCATATTAATAAATATTACGCTAATTTAGTTCCTGCAATACCTTTAAACGGCCAATCAGGAGTAGTTTCTAATTTTGTATATAATTTACCCCAATTTGTTTTCAAATTATCAATTGATCCTTCAGGAGAATATTGTTTAGATGTTCTATTGAGGTAAACTTTATCAAACATTCTATAAAATTTATTTAGGTAATCTCTTACATCACCATATAAATCATCTTTGTTTATTGTTTTATTTTCATATTCACCATCTTCATTTCTTCTTAAACTTAATACAGGTTCTTCAGTAGTTCCTTGATTGTTAATTTCGTTAACAATCTTAGGGTAATCCGTCTGTAATCTTGTTAATATATTTTGATATACATCATCAGGAAGTGGTGATTGTAATTTTTTAGAGGCTTCTGCCCTTGGGTTAAATAATGGTGTCAATTGAGTTCCTAAATATAATATCAAGTTAAACATATCTTGATTTAGAATATCTAACCTATCTAACAATACGGCTTTTTGATCCAATTTTAATTTTTTTCTTTTCCCTGTATTTGGATCAATTTCTTCTTCAGGTTTTTCACCAGCCGATCTCATTGTTGATATTTTTTCTTGTTTTAATACCCCAACATAACTCATGGCATTAGGAACTGTTGAGTCGGTACCCAACTCTAACTTAGTGTCCCCACAAGCGTCTAATCTTAACAGTTTACCTTGAATAATATTTGGTTTACCGTCAAATATAGGTTCGTTAACACCTGGTTTAGTAATTGTGACATTTGGGATGTCTTTATGTGCCGCAGTTGTACTCGCAATCATCCATATATCAATATAACCGTTTCCATTAGCAACAATACTTGCCGATTGTTCTGAAGTTATTTCAAATGAATCAGAACGACTACCACCAACATCACCTGCAGGTTTTAATTTACCATAACCGTAAGAATAAGTTCCATCACCATTTTTTAAATAACCATATCCAGGATTTAACCATTTTGGTCCAAATATTGGTGAAGAATCTGCTTTTGGGATACCTCTACTTGAATTTGAGTTATTTAAATTAGCCGTCATCCCACCAACACTATTATATAATAATGTGCTGTTGGCAAACATAAAGAATTCCGCATTTTGACAATTATGTGACTCAACCCAAACTCTAATTTTTAATCCTGTTGCACATTTAGAATCAACAGTTTTTTTGACTGTACTTTTATTTACCTCAATTACAACCCTAAAGTATTGTTCACTATTATACTTTTTCTTTAATTCGTTAACTTGAGAATGTAAAGGATCTTTTGTATCACCAAGTATTTTCATATAGTTAGTTGTACAAACTGACCTTGATTGTTCTTTAGTTGAATTTGCGGGACAAAATACACTACCAATCCAAGGAGTCGTTCCAATTTTTTTATCTTCAGTTATCGTAAAATTTGTGTTAATCCCTTCAGATTTCCAAGAATCAAAAATTGGGGTTATGTATTTTTTTAGTGTATTTAATCTTGCATCATTTAAATAATTTGGATCAACTCTTTTTCCACCTTCTTGATTATCCGTGTTTGGTATTTGAGATTCACCACTTTCTAATTTAACACTAACAACATAACCCGTAGGATTTTTTTTCAAAAATTCCTTAATATTATTTAAACCATCTTTTAAAGTTGTGTCAACATCCCAATTATATGTTGTTCCATTTGGTGATGTATATGAGAATTTTGGATTATAATATCCTGGAGCAAAATTAATAGTTTTATCTAATTTAAGTGTTTCTGTTGATTTTGCAGGTACCGGATTAGCCTCCTTAAGTATTCCATAAAGATTTAGGATGCGTTTTTTTTCATCTTCCGTAATTAAAATTTTACCCATAAATATAAATATAAATATGTATGAAACAAAAAAAACACCCGTTAGGGTGCTTTTTAAAATAGATTAGTACAAGGACTCGAACCTGTTATTCTCCCATTGAGTGGGTGCGTTCTCCTACACGCTCACTATATCCATTATTTTACCTCAATAATTGTGTAGGTACCTTCCATTACACCCCAAGAAGATGATTCGTGGAATGTATACACCTGACAAGAATCTTGTGGTGTCATCGGACGAGTCAAATACCAAATCTGACTTTCCTTCCAAGTTACATTTATCAACTTTTGTCCCCTTGGTAATGTGAGAGTTCCATCCCCACCCCAATTCTTTACTCGGTTATTTTCAGTACAAGAAGACACTCCAAATAGGGATACTAATCCCAAAATAAACAACACTTTTTTCATATAATTTAATTAATTTTTTTACAATTCCTGAACTTGTTTCATAATATTAGTTACTTCTCCAGAAGAAAGATATCCCATAACATCATTTGTAATTGGTGTATTATAAGTCAAGTCCCACTCATTTTCATCACCAAAGATAACCGCAAGTTCCCATTGGTTATTATTGTTTGTATATGATCCGTATCGTCCATTGATTTTAAACCTAACAACAGATACTCCATATCCATTAGGGAAAAATATCAACCCGTGAAGTCCATCACCAACTGGATGAGATTTAAAATCTATATCATTAAATGTTTTCATAATCAATTAAATAAAAGTTTTTTGTGTTTTGTTTTTCTAGTATAAAGATTCTTAGGTGTTTCAACTCTTGATACAAATCTCCCATCAAAGAAACCTGCCTCAATCTGATCCTTTCTTACCTGTGTTCTTTTTGTCTTATGTTGATCATATGCTTTCATCTCATTTGTTTTTTACAAAGATATAAAAATTTATTTACCACTTTCTTTTTTTATCAAGTTTTTTTGATTTTTGTTCTTCCATCATATTGGCATACTCTATTTTGGTGAGTCGTTTAAATGAATCATCATCAACACCCCCGAATCTTTTTTTCGCGCTTGATTTTGCTTGGATGAGGTTTTTACCCCATACAATGTTCGATCCCACCACTTCATTGTTTTTAACCATATTAAAAACATATAAGAACTCCCCTTCTTTGTTCGTCATCAACTTTTCCATTTTTTTATTTTTTGTTTGTACCCCCGGAGAGACTCGAACTCTCACACCACTTGGCATCAGATCCTAAATCTGACGTGTCTACCATTCCACCACGGAGGCATTTATTGAGCTCAGGGAGGGATTCGAACCCCCGTACCAAGGTTTTGCAGACCTGGGCCTAAACCACTCGACCACCTGAGCAATTAACGACAGTGGTGATCTGCCGCTCTTGTTGCAATTTGATTATCGGGTTTAATATTTGATTTATACCCTAATGATGTTGCCCACCCAACAACTGGTTGAACCAATTTTGAACTAAAGTATTTTTCTTCACTATTGTAGTCCAAATCAATTTCAACTTGTACCTTCACCTTTTGAGTTAACCATTCAGCAACTTCAATTGAATAATCGGCTTCATTCCATAACCTTGTCCATTTGTCTTTAATCTTTTTTACCTTTTGTTTATGTAGGATATAGTGGACACCTCTATTTCCGTATCTGTACGCAATTACAGTAACATAAACGGTACTTCTTCTGTGATTCTGAGAGTCAGTTCCTATGTGTATCTCAACCCAAGGACATTCTTTTAAAATGTTTAAGGTGTGGTTTACCACATCAGGAATCGCCTCACCATTAACTGTTCTAAATACTCTATTCATTATTTCTATTTATTTGTGGACAGAGAGGGTTTCGAACCCCCGACGCTCGGCTCTTCAGGCCGACGCTCTACCAACTGAGCTACCTGTCCTCATTAATATTTTTTAATTTACAACCTTCAAAATAATGTAGTTCCCTATGACAATTAGAACATAATGGTATACATTTTCTGATTTCTTCTTTTATTTTAGTTAATGAAAACCCTGATTTTATCATTTTTGAAATTTCATATTGTTTATCTTTTGTGTGATGAAAATCAATGACATACCATCTATTGTCTCCACAATTCAAACACTTTAAAAATTTTTTATATTTTTTAATAAATTCTTTATTAAATTTAATCTGTTCATTTGACCTAGTTCTAATTTTTTTTTGCCTATCGGGGTTAGTTTTATAATTTTCCTTATCTATTTCTGAAATACAAACTTTACACTTACTCCTCTTTTTATTTAGTTTTTTATTTTTCCAACTAAACTCCTCAATATTTTTAATTAAACCACATCCTGTACATTTTCTATTTTCCATAATAATTCTTTTTATATAAATATCATTAAAAATAAAAAAGGACTGAAAGTACCAAAAATTTTTCGGTTCTTATTTAATTTCAAACGCCGCCCTCATAGGTCGTTTGATTTTTACCGCATCTTCATAGTTACCAATCACAACACCATCTTTAATTGTAAATGCGTGTCCTTTAACTAATACGAAGAATGTACCTTTAGGGTTTTTCTTTACAAATGTACCAACAGTCATTTGTCTTTTAACTTGTTCACCTTTCACTTTTACATCATATGAAAGTGAATATGGATAAGCAAAACTACTACACTTTGTCCCAATAGGTGTAATCTTCTTACTGTTAACTTTAATTAAACTCTCAGATAGTTTAACCATTTTAGATGCAGTAAAATATGTACCCTTTCTTGGTTTTCTTTTAAACTCTTCCGCAACATACTTATGGGCATAATCATAAGAAACATCAAATGCCGAAGCAAACGCCCTAACAACACAATCGTTTGTTTCGGTTCTTGCAGTTGCAGAATCAGTATAACCTTTAATCGCTTTTCCTGTAGATTCGTATGGTAATTTGTTTTTCATACTGTAAAGATACAAAAAGTTTTTTAATTGGCAAAATTAAAAATTGGCACACAGTGTAGGGATCGAACCTACCCGGCGAGGTTTTGGAGACCTGCCCGACACCCTGTCTGTACTGTGTATGTTGTACCCTCGGAGAGATTCAAACTCCCATCTCACGATCCGTAGTCGTGTGTTCTGTTCGATTGAACTACAAAGGCATAATAGTTTTGGTCAACCACTCGCATCCCACCGATTTCTTGAATCAAACTTTTTGTAGTCCAAACGATTATTAATCTCCTACGACTCATTCTCAACTCACTCGCCTAAGCCTTGTCCGTTGTAAACTATTTTGTGTGTATGATGGGTTACGATCCCATTACCTTCGGTTCCACAAACCGACGCTCTCCCGATTGAGCTACATACACCATATAAGTCCCGTATGTTGGACTTGAACCAACCTAAAGTCGGATATGAGCCAACTTTGATCCCTGATCATACGGGTTGTTGCGGAAGACATTGGAATCGAACCAAATACCCGAAGGTACATCTCGCTTAGCAGGCGGACCCTATCGCCATCAAGGTTTATCTTCCGTAGTGCTCATCACCGGTTACGATCCGATTCTCTCCACGATATCAGCGTGGTGCTTTCCCAATTAAGCTAGATGAGCTGGTGCGTATTTAGGGGTATTTATTAACCACCCCCTCAGCTCGCCAGCATCTCGGTGGTTGATACTTTAGTCGTGGGGAACCCACCTTCCACTTCTTACTAGATTCTTGTGGTCTACTTACTATAGTTCATACCGTTACCACTGGGGAACCCAACATTGTATCTTTGGCGGACAAGGTAGGGTACGATCCTACAACCTATCGGTTAACAGCCGATTGCTCTACCAATTGAGCTACTTGTCCATTTGTTGTGGGAGAGGAGGGACTCGAACCCCCAAGGTCTTACGACGACAGATTTACAGTCTGCTGAGCCAACCAATTGCTCAACTCTCCCTTTTGTACACCCTACAGGGATCGAACCTGTGACCTGTTGTATGTAAAACAACCGCTACTACCATCTGAGCTAAAGGTGTGTGTTTAGAGAATTTTAATCTTTATATCATTGGCGTATGCACCATCGCCCTATTTGATTATTATTCTCTAAATCTGTGATCCCGGTGAGGCTCGAACTCACGACCCCTCCATTAAAAGTGGAGTGCTCTAAACCAACTGAGCTACGAGATCTTCTGTTTGTCGTACTTGTCACTTTCCATAGGACATTAATTTTTGATTGTTTAGGTTTATTTCTGTTTCTACTCTTTTTAGTTCTTCACTTAAATCCCCACGGTAGGATGGATCTTTACTAATCTTAACAAGACTAAGATAATAATGGTTTAAACCACTCAACTTACCTTTAATTGCAATTATTTCACATTCTTCGTTTGTTACCATTTTTTAAAGTTTTAGTAGGGTAGACCGGACTCGAACCGACATCGTCCACATCCCAAATGTGGTGACTTACCAATTAGTCAACTACCCTATATTGAGGAAGAGTGAGGTGTCGATCCCCATACCTTTCGGTACCTGCCGTTTTCAAGACGGAGTCACAAGCCGTTGTGATTACCCTTCCATTGTTGTTCCCCAAGGGTTCGAACCTCGATTCCATGGACCAAAACCATGTGTCCTGCCGATTAGACGAGGGAACATTAATGAAGCCAATATGTCAAAGAACTCTTTCTTTTTGTTTGAGGTTTCTATCAGGTTCGAACTGATGACTCTGGGTTACAAATCCAGGGTATTACCAACTATACTAAGAAACCAAATTTTTGGATATAAAAAAACCCTAACTGTTTTGAGTTAGGGTCTTATATTCCTTTTTATGTTTTATGTTAATATCTATCAACTCATAAACGAAAATGCCCTAATATCCGACTTCAGCGTACGATACACGAACGACCACTGATTGCTCGGGATACAAATGTTCATATGTTTATTAGTTGTTTTCATTTTGTTATAAATATAGTGTTTTTACTAAAAGTTCAAATTTCTTGTACAAAGATAGGTACTTTTTTTAATTTGACAAGTGTTTCATTGTTTTTTTATATATGAAAATATTTATTATAGTATATAATTTAAGATGATGGTTATATAATTGTAAAAATTAAAAAAATTTAGATGAGTAAAAAATTCATAATAACGGAAAACGAAAAAAACCACATAAAAAAATTATATGGTATTATAACTGAACAGACTAATCAATTCTGTACTAAATTTAATGAATCAACAAAAACTAATGTTGTAGATTATGACGAGATTATATCATCATATAAAACAAAATTAAAAACGGAAAATTTGAATGTTGTTTTTTCAGGTATAAACAATGACATTCAGTCCTTTGCCTCAAACCTAATTTCAAAGGGAATTGCAGAACGACCTTCTTGTCAAATGGGACTTATAAATATAAGACCAGGATTTAAAGATAAAAATATAATAATTGTGGATTCAAGACAACATACAATTTATTTATTTGATAAAACATTAAACGATGTAACACCTTACCAAAATCCTGAGAAAAAATCCCCAATACCAATAATAACAGGTAGAGAAAAACAATCAACTGAAGAAAATTGGAAGGAATTTAATCTTTTAAATTTTGAGGAACGAAGATCTTATATTGCAAAAACAAAAAATAAAAATATTAGCGATGTTTCAGATAATGAAGTTTTTGAATTTAGTGGTGGCGCGTCTTTAAACCCTGGTATTTACACAACCAATAAATTAAACGACATAACCACATATTTAAAAACTTTGGATGGTAAAAGGTTATCTCAAGCAATTCACAAGGTATTGGATGTTGCCGAAAGAAAAAACGCATTGATTAAATCCTCAGATAGAACAATTTCTGATTTGGACGATGAAACTAAAAATAAAGAACTAATGATGTCATCAGGATGTATAAACATACCTGAATGGTTAACAAATAATTCAAAATATCAAGAGATTGCCAATGATGCCTATGTCTTTAATATTTCAGATGAGACTGAAAATTATTATGTCAAGGTTGAAAATATCCCATTAGACGATAAATGTTATTCACCAAAATCTGTTGGTGCTGAGTCAATTGCTTGATTTTTTTGTATGTGGGGATATTTATTATTAAACTCAAATTATGAACAAAAGAATTTTAATTTCTGAAGAAGAAAAACAAAGAATATTGGGTATGCACAAAGCATTATCTTTAAAACCAATTCTTGAACAATATAGTAAAGATAAAGATGTATTAAATTCTAAAGGTCAATACATTACGCAAGGTGAAGTTACTTTTAGAGGACAACAAATTGGACAAGAAGGTGGTAAAGGAGTATCTGAAACAATAAAATCAGGAACATTAGTTTGGGGTGACGAAAGGTTTAATGGAATTGTATTTTGGCTTGAAAAACCATCAAGTACAAAATATTACAAACTATTAACCATAAATTGTAACTCCAATAAAGTGATTGGTAAGTTTAAAGCGGATGATGGTAGTTGGATTGATGAAGACGAATTTTCATACTCTGATCCAGTTGATTTTATACCAAAAATGAAATCAATGTTTTGTTGTGGAACAAAATTAAAACCTGATACTAAAAGACCCGGAAGTGTCGCTTGGGCTAAACCTGGTGAAGATGGTTATAAGTGTGAAGGTACACAAGTAAAAAAATGTCCAAGTGGGATTGAGGCTTGTAGTGGATATAAAGATTGTACCCGATCAACACATTATCATAAGTGTGATAAATGTGAAAAAATAAAAGAATTACAAAGATGTCTTGCTAAAAAATTCCCAAATGCGGGTATTAAAGATGACGGATATTGGGGTTGTAAAACACAAGACGCACTTAATAAATTAAATATGGGTAAGACTGTAACACCTGAACAGATCGAAATGTTGTGTACTACAACACTCGGATAATATTAATTTATTTTAGATATAACTTAAAAATACACCAATTAGTTGGTGTATTTTTTTTTATATAATTCTTCTTCTTCCTCTAATCTTTGTAGAAACACATAATATTCCTCAGAGTTAACAAATTCATTATGAATTAGTTCTAAAATATCTTCCATAATTAGTTATACAACATTTTAATTACCTCTTTATCCAATTCAGTATATTTTGTGGTTTCTGTCCATTCACCGTAAAATATACTTTCAGGGTATTTGTATGAATCATTTGTTAATCCAAGTGATTGGGTTAATTCTTCTCGTAATAAGTGTTTCTCTCCATTAGATCTTGAGGTTCTATCAATATCCACATACATAGATCCGTCAGTAATTTCTCCACCACTACTATTAATCACAAACAAACCGTAGTTATGTTCTGTATATCCAATTGATGTAGGACAAATTTGATTATACCCTTTTTGCCCACCAAAATAAACAATAAAATTACTTTCAGATTCTGAATCAACAATCTCAATATTAATACCTGAAATCAAACCATTAAGTTCGGATACTACTTTATTAAGTTCATTCATTAAATAACCAACCTTGTTACCCTTAACAAAAATCTTCATATCCTTATACCATTTTTTGGGGGTATAATTTTTGTTATATTCGTTTTTGGTTACAATTTCAGAATAATAACTTTTAGACTCTTCAGAATGTTCATCCTCAATGGATTCAACATTTGAAATGTCTCTCTTCGGTAATTCGGTGTTTTGAGTTTCGGATTTGTTTTCTGAATATTTTGTTTTTTCTTGTGAAGAACCTTCACAAACATAGAAAACAAAAAGAAGTGAGATAATTAAAAGTAGGAATTTAAAATTTTTCATATGTCTTATTTTTAACAAAGATAATGAAATATTTTATCCCACAAAATAAATTAGATTTTTTTCACTTCATATAGGTGTCCTGAATCTGAATTGGTTTGGAATATGTCTTTCATTTCCTCAGCTTTATCCCTTGATTCAAATTCCCAAACTTCAGTATCACTATTTAATAATATAACAGGTAAATACTGTGTTGGTGTTGTGTTTGGTCTCTTAACTTTTTTAATTATTACATAACTCATAAAACAATTATAATTAAGATACATTAAAGTGTCAATAGGGTATAAAACAAAATGGGAACAAAGTCCCCATTTTGCTAGATAATGAACATCCCCCTTCCTTTAGATGGTTTATCCTTATCCGGCAACTACGCCAGATAAGTTCCCTTGGTTATTTCCTCAATCTCTTGATTTCTCTCAAAATTGATTCAACCTTAACTTCATTCTTGAGTACTTTATTCTTTGTTTTTATCGCCTCAAAAATATGTTTCTTAACGACAGACTCCATTTGCATTGTTGGATTGTCTTGTTTCAATGTTTTATAATCAGTCAAACAATATCTATCAACACCGTAGTATGATCTACCTTTCTTGTTTGAACGACATCTGTATAATGCACTTAGTTCGTCTCCTTTTCCACCTTTTCCTACTGAGAAGTTTTTTTCCTCATCACATTTGATGATTGCACTCTTTAATTGATTTAACATTTCATCATCCTCAATAACTGAACGGTTCTTTGTTTGAACAACTCTTGTTGATGGGAATGCCGATTGATATAATCTATCAATTGCGGATTTACAATATTCTCTTTTTACCTCATTTGGTATATTAGATTCTATGTTTTGAATTGTGTATTTTAAATCACCAAATGACTCAGTTGCCGATTTCCAAATTGGAGTTGAGTCAGTATAATACTCTTCATATATACCGTCAGCATCCAAATTTCTTAATTGTTGTCCAACTGTAGTTTGAGATGAAAGTCTTTCCTTCTCAACCAAACTTGGTTTACTAAAGGTATAACCATTATCCTCCAAGAATGATTTAACTTCAGGATTAACTCCTGTTGCGGTTTCTTCATCTTTTGTTGTTACAACTTCTTTTGTCTTAACTGTTGATGTTTCCACCCCTTTTGTTGGTGTTGATGTGGTTGTAGTTACTGATGCAGTTGCAAATGATTTATTAATTTTATCACATTCTCCAGGAATTGTTAATAAAATTGTTTTAATTTTATTTAAATATGATTCTTCAGTTTCATCTAATTGACTATCATAATCAACCATTGCATTATCAAGTTCTTTAACCGCATTTTTAAGTTCAGCCTGATTACTTTCAGAACAAACGTCCGCCATATTCATATTACCAATCAATTCTCTACTTTCATTGAACTTTTTAACTTTCATTCCTTTGAATGTTTTTCCGTATTTTCCTGTATAAAGAATTAACTCATCCATAATGGTTAATACCTCAACTTGTTTTGGTTCCATCACAGTTTTAACTTCTTTTTTCTTATCTTCCTCTGTCTTTACCGAAGTTTGTGTTGTAGATGTTGATGTAGATACTGAAGTACTTGATGATGTCGGTGTTCCTCCACCTACTGTGTATAATTTGTTTGGATCTGAAGATGAACCAATTGTTCTCTTAACATTTTGTTCAAATAGACGAAGTTTTAATATCGTTTTAATTGTATGCTCCACCATAGGTTCGTCACCTGACAATTCAAAAGATTCATCAGGTTCTGTTGGTTTCCAATTTCCTTGATTATCTTTAATAATTCTAACATAAACTTCATCATCTTGTGTTAAACCTGCGGTTAATACACCAACTTCACCTGCGGTTGCTTTAGCCGCTGGATTTATTGGGTATAGGATTTCGTAGTCAAATTCATCAAAACTTTGGATAAGTTTTGTTTTACCCTCTAAAGTTTTTACATTTAATTCCGCCTCAGATACAATTGGAACCTTAGTTCCGTCTTTCTTTCTTTTAATGATATAAACATATGTTACACCATTCTTAAGAAGATAAGTAATACCTTTTGTGTATATCTGTCCTTTATCTTTTAAATCTTGCCAATACTTCTTTTGCTCTTCTTTACCAAACGCCGCAGATATTGATTCATCTGTTTTCATTTCTTGACACAAAGTAGTTACTTCATCTTTTGTAAATTCTTTCTTACCTGTGGCACTAAATAAAGCTTCCTCAGTGTATTTACCAAATTTACCATCGGCACCGTACTTAAGAGTATAACCTTTACTAATTAAACATTCTTGGATTGTAGAAATTGGGGTTCCTTTACAACCTTTTTTGTAAGGTCCATTACCACAATCTTTATATGTTGTTGATGGTGATGGGGGAGGAGTAACGGTAGTATCCTCAGTATCTTCTGTTGGTTTTTTTCTAATTTTTTGCCCTTTTCTTTTTCTGGCCGCGGCTTGAGTTTTGGTACAATCAACCCAATTCCCATTACTATCTTTATATTGCCAATCCTTAACTTCACTCACTTTTGATACATTTTTTTAGTTTAGATTAAAACCCATTCACCATTTTTAAATTCATAAAGTTGTGGTTCACCACTATTGTCAGTTACTTCTGGTAGTGATGAATCCCAAATTCCTGACCATCCTTTAATTCCTAACCATCTATTGAAGTCTGTCTCATTATTTTCATATGATCCGGTTGATTCCTCACTATTCTCCTCGTCTCCACCACCCATATTCGATTCTTCACAAGTAGAACTTTCTTTTTTACCAGTACCTCCACCGGAATCAACAGAATATTTTTCCTGACAGTTAGGATATACAACAACCATTAAATTATTTTCATCAATCGCAAATCCACTTATTTTATCGTTCCCTGTAGCATCTTTAGTTTTAGCACAACCAAAATTTATTGCCGCATAGTTTAACATATCTTTATTTAGGTTTTCACTACCCTGAACCCGTTGAATACAATTTAATTCCTCGCTATCAAATAATTTAATATTGGATGTGTCAATTTTTATTGGTGGTTCACCTCCCAAAAACCACCAATCAATTAATTGCCATCCAACAATACCAACAAATATAGTCATTGTAATATACAAATAAACCTTAGGTCCAACAACCCCTTTAGGTATGACTCTAAACGCCTCTAATAATTTAAATACACCCTCAATAGGTAAACTCAATATCTCAAATACGGCTTTAGTTGCCTTTTTAATTGCCTCTAAATCAAAACCTGCTTTAACCATTTTTTGAGGTTCAAATGAACCTTTACCATTTTTAATGTCATCTAATACTTTTTGAGCCTCATCGTCACTCATTTTATTTACACCATCCAATATTGATTGTTGTTGTGATGCGGTAATTTTTTTAGAAGCTTCCTCAGCAATTTCATCGGCTGCGGTTTTAGTTGTTTTAGTACCAGCAGATTCAATATTTACATCCACATTTTTTGCTTTTATAACACCATCAACTTGTTCTGAAACATCATCAAGGTATGTCGTCATTCTAAGATTACCTGCAAATGTAGTTTTTGCGTCTGTTAATGTTTTTTTAAGTGCCGCCAATTGTAAAGTATCTAAATTTTCAGTACCTTCTTTTTCTATTTTTTGTATTAAATCAAGGGCGGTATTTGGACCTGCCTTTAATTTAGATAATTCAGTTTCTAAATCAGGTATTGATTTTAGATTGGAATTAATCATTGTCATGCTAGTTTTTGCATAATCTGACACAATTTTATTAAAGGTACTTTTAACCGCAACACTATTTTCTCTAATGGTTTTTAATAATAATTGTTTTCCAGCATCTGACATAACATCATCAATACTTCTTATACCGGCTCTTTGTATTTCGGCAGAATCTTTAATGAGTTTTCTAAGAGTATCCGCTTCTTCATCACTTAATTCTGAAACGGCTTTTTTACCTAAACGAGTGAAAAAATCCGCAATATCACCAATACCCTCAACAATTAAGGATACCCCTATCATTTCTCTAATTCTGTTTATTTCAAGTAAAAGATTATTTTTTTTTGTGTTCATAATTATGATTTTTTATATAAATATAACCAAAGAGTAAAAATTGAATATATTAGTTTGATCCAGCACCATATTTTTCATACGGACTTCTTGAAAACCCTGGTTGTTGGTAATCATACCAATTTGATGGACTTTCATTTTGTTTTAAATTTATTGGGGTACCATAATCTGGGTTGACATTTTTATAATACATATCCATTAAGTATTCCCTAAAATTAGGTATATCATAATTTTCAAATCCTGATCTTGATATTTTACTAAAATCACCTGTTGTAAACGCATCATTTATTAATTTGTCATAGTCAACAATATTTTTTGCATTTGTAATAACCGACCAATTTATTTCTGAAGTATCTCCAAATTTATTTGATAAAAAATTTAATTCTGTTTTTGGTTTTATATTACTAAACACGCTTTTATTACCTAAAAGAGTTATTGGATTGTCTCCATTTTGTTTTAAATAATCAGATAAATCTGTAAAGTATCTACTTTCTCCTTTAGTATATTGTGTTGAGTTCACATCTTTTGCTACCCAAAAGAAATTATTATCATTAGGATGTGATGTAAAACCATTAACTATTTGCCAATCACCCTTTTGTTTTAATTCAGGTGATCCAGTTCCTGATGATTTATATAAAATTACTTTATCGTTTGTTGGTAATAATAGTTCATAATATTCTCTACCTCCTGAGTCGGTAGTAAAGTTTAAAACTTTAATGTCATTAGGATTAAAAGTTTTATTATCAATTCTACTAACTTTATTCTTTAGTTCCAATATAATATTACCACCACGAATATCTCCATCTTTCCACCAATTATCCCAAACCCAAGAAGGCATTTCAATTTCACCAACCGATCCGTCAGGTTTTTGTTCATAAATAGTTCTTTGGGGATTTTTAATTTTACCTCCACCCATTTGTGGAGTATCTTGTGTTATTATGTCGTCAATTTTAATTGAATTAGATTTAATGTACCCATCAACTTGTTCGGTAACATCATCAAGATAGGTTATCATTTTAGAATTACCAACAAAGGTGGTTTTTGCGTCTGTTAATGTTTTTTTAAGTGCTGCTAATTGTAATGTATCTATATTTTGAATTCCGTTACTTTCTATTTTTCGTATTATATCAAGAGCGGTATTTGGTCCTGCCTTTAATTTAGATAATTCAGTTTTTAAATCAGGAATTAATTCTAAATTTTTATTAATTATTACCATTGAGTTGTTAGCGTATTTTGTAATAATATCCGAAAAAACATTTTTAACCGCAACACTATTTTCTCTAATGGTTTTTAATAATAATTGTTTTCCAGCATCTGACATAACATCATCAATACTTCTTATACCGGCTCTTTGTATTTCGGCAGAATCTTTAATGAGTTTACTTATAATTTCTTGTTCCTCATTACTTAATTCTTTAATACTTTTTTTACCTAAATTAGTAAATATGTTTAAAACATCACCAATACCCTCAACAATTAAGGATACTCCTATCATTTCTCTAATTCTGTTTATTTCGGTAATTATTTTTCGCATTATAGTATAGATTATTTTAATTCATTTTTGGTTTTTCTCTAATTTCTTGACCTTTCTTTTTTCTAGCATCGGCTTGAGTTTTGGTACAATCAACCCAATTCCCATCACTATCTTTATATTGCCAATTTTTAGTTTCACTTACTTGTGATGATGTAATAGTAGTCGGAACTATTTTTGAGTACTCCGTACCATATTGACTATATGCATTTCTAATTTCACATTCATTCATAATGAATGAGTCAGAATAACCCAATTCATTTTTCTTAAAATCACAAGATTTAACTCCTATAACCGTCATTTCAGTTCCATCCTCAAAAGAAATTGTGAAATAAAAATTCTTTTTATTTGTACTAACCCAAGTTAAAAACTCACAAGCCTCTTGATAATTTTGAAATGGTGTCATTGGTAAATCAGAACAAAAACTTAATAGGGATTGCTCAAATTTTTCAGTAGTGTTAACTAATTGATTATATTTATTCTTACTTTCTAAAATTTCTTTAGTTTGATTATTCGCATAAGCAACATAATATTCCTTCTTAATATCATATAAAACCATTTGTAACAAAACTTTATATGCTTCAGTACTCATTTCTTCATAATCTATTTTGCCGGTATTCCCAATATCCCTTAAAAAATTAAGATATAATTTACCTTTTTCTAATTGTTCATCTGTTGTTGTTGCATTAATAAAATCTGATTGTAATTTTTTACATTCCTCTTCGGCTTTTTTCCTAATCTTTTCGTCAGCATTTCCAAAAACCAATTCAATGTTCTTCTTAACATTTTCTAAAAAACCTTGAGGGTCTTTCATTATTTCTTCATCGTCTTTAACTAATGTTTTAATTATTGGCATAGACGAAAAAACCGCCACCAAATCAAGTCCTATTAATTTAAATGTGCTTGCATAACTTTTAGCGTAATCAGCAAATAATTTGTCAACACTTTCGGCAATTTCTTTAGTAACCACTTTATTTGTTCTAACTTCATTAAGTATTTTTTTTAAACCATCATTAATATCTTTAACTAATACTTCTTTATTAACCTGTTTTAATGCGTCCGAACCATTTTGTAATGTTTCCTCAACAAATTTTCTTGTTTTATCATCTAAACCTTTAATCCATGCTTTAACATCTCCAGGTGTTTTAAACGCACCTTGTTCTGCATCTTGTGATATCTTTTTAATTAAATTCGATATTTCTTTATCTGTTAATGTTCCTGTTATTTTTTTTGCAAAACCACTAGCATTTAATACGGGTATCAATGAAAATAATAATACCATTGCGGCACCGCTATTTAAACCTCTACCTTTTAGATATATTGCTTCAGGTATCGCAATTAATAATTCACCCGCCAATTCGGCACCTAAAATTGCGAATCTACTTGTTAGCCCAACACCTGCCGCAATACCACCAGTAACGATAGACGCTAAAATTGCAACACCAATACTCACAGCAGTTCCCCAACCAGAATCATACCATATATCAAAATCTGATCTACCATATTCTTCACCGTAATTATCTAATGAAAATTCAGAAAAATCTTGAGGTAATAAAGATCCCTTTAAACTTGGATCACCACCAATTACATCATCATATTCTTCAGATTTACTTCTAAAATACCCAGACTGGTTACCACCAAATTGACTTATTGTCCACCCTCTTGAAACTTCACCGTCAATGATTTGAAACCCATTACCGTCAATAATTTGATTTATAACCGCTTTTGATGGATCTGTTAATTGATACACTAAATTATATTTTCTACCTCCTTGTTTTCTTTTTTGATCATTACAAGTTTGGTAAGCAATAAATGATTTAACAACACCATTTAAATTTCTAAAAAAATCATCTTTTGGTAAATAAATTCTAATGTCTCTTGAATCTCCGTATGCATTGGTTTTACCTTTAATATAATACCCGATTTCGTCTTTAAACATTTTATCTTTAGGAATATTCATTGAAGTTAGTGCATTATCATTTGTTGTGAAATTGATTATGTCAAAACATTCTCCTAACATCATATTATTATCAAAGTATCCTTTATGTTCATTAAAACTTTGTCTATAAAAATATCCATCAGTTGATTTTACACCTTTTCTTGTTAATTCTTTTTGTTGTCTATCAAATGTACCTCCTTTACCCAAACGATCAGATTTTTGAGAACCTAATCTTGGGTCAATGTCAAAATCTGGATCTTGTTCGTTAATTATTTTACCTATGGATGGGTTATATTCCATAAGTTTTTTCATTTCCGATAATATTTGTTTTAAATTCTTTTCCATATTATTTTCCTACAATTCTTAAACCACCCGATACTACTGAAGACATTGCATCAATTTCTAATTGTGTTCTTTCACCTACTCTATTGTATGCGGATTTTTCTTTATAGTAAGATTCCGCTTCTGCGGAATATTTACGAGCCAATTCATCTTTTTTCTCTAAATCAGAAACTGATTGATTATTTTCACTACCGTAATAAACACTTGGTGTTGATGGTAATGACGTTATCGCACCTTTAGGACAAGTCATCCCAATTTTAACCCCTAAAGATTCGTTATAACTACCTTCCGATATTTTTGATGTATCATAATAACCAGCATATTCAGATAACCAAGGTGTGTAAAAGTCATCAACCCTAATACACGCTTTATAAGTTATTTTTGTTGAGTCTTTGTTCTCAAAATATTCAAATGAATCAAGTCCTCCATCAACACCTCCATATTCATAAAGTGATCTCCACGACCATCTTAAACAAGTATCAAATGGTAAAGGTTTGCATCCTGCTGGGTATTCATATTTAGTTCTTTGTTTTATCCCTTGGATGTTTATTCCTCCTGAATCAAATGTAACTCCACTCATTATAGATTCTTTCATCTTATAATTCGGTGTTTTCCATTCTGTAGTATTTTTTTGTCGGTAAAAGTATTCCTTATTTCTATTATCCATGTCGGATATTCTTTGGTAATCGTACTTTTTATCTCTACCAGTATTTGTTATCTCAATGTATGATTTTGTTGGTTGACATCTATTACCATTATCATCCATATAATAATCTGTCATATTATCATACCCAACTTTATATTTATCATTTGTCCCTGAAAGTACTTGACAAGCCAACCCAAACATTCTTTTTGCACCTTCTTCGTAGTAAGGTTGATTTTTACTATGGTAAGATAATGGTTTTACACTAGGTGTCCCAAGTAAAGGTGCGGTTAAAAATTTGCCAGGTATTACAGATTTATAAGTTACTATAGTTGATTTGTCATAAACATTATATACCGAATTTTTGGGTTGATCATTCCATTCCTCGTTACCTTGAAATTCTTTTTGTTTCATACCTTTAGTAAAAGATTTAGTTAATTCTAAACCCTCAATCCTTTCAATATGATAATCATACATATCTTTACTTACTTTACCTTTTTTGTAAAGATTGTCCCAATATTCTTTAGTATCCCTTTTATCATTTTCGGATAATAGACTACTATTTTCACTCAAAGTTTTTCTTGAATCGTACTTCATATTAAGAAGTATTCTCTTCAATATTTCATCAGTATTATTCATAATAATGTGTTTGCCTTACCCCTTACAAGTTTATTCAAGGACTTCCAAGTCACTTTATCGTCTATGGTATTTGCAACACTTCTAGTGAGTCCTGTTTCCCACTTTGTAACGGTAGGATATCCTTCACCACCACCTCCTGTTGCAGCCGCTCCCCCACCTTCGTCTTGTTCACCTATTTCACCGTTATTATCATCGGTATAGGTATATTTTTTCATCAAGTAAATTAACTCGTCTAAATTTGTTTCCATATTATTTATATAAATACTTGTAGATTAAATAAATTTCCATATCTTTGTATTCATAAAATAATAAACAAATAAACTATGAAAAGAATTCTTTATTTCCTCGTGTCAATTTTTCTTTTAACTTCTTGTGTTAAATACGAACAATCAACTCTTGTTAGTTTGAGTGGTGAGTATCGTATTGATAAGGTAACATACGAAGAAGTTGATAATACTTCATCAAGTAATAATATGGTTTATTACCCTGGTGATTTGTATGTAAACCCAAGTGAGAAATTTCCAATGGATTCAATTGAAGTTGGTTTTACTCGAATTCATATGGATTATTCCATGATGAGGTTCAAACCAATTGATAATCCTGATGGTTCGGTTAATTGGACTAAAGAATATTATTACTATGTTCACGGACAAACCACTCAGTTTGATTTGGGGTATATCCAAGTTGACATTGATGGATCAACGAGAACATTTAAGATTGTTGATGATGGTAATGAAACATTGGTTCTTCGTACCACAGGAACTTGGGCTAACGGAAGTGCTGGTTCTAATGTATCGGTAACTTTAATTCTAACAAGAGTTGGTCCTTAATGGATCAACTCTTAAAATAATTCAGGTTTTGGTAATTTTGTTGGGTTAACGATATAATATTCGTTAAGGTAGGTAATTAGAGTTTCTTCATCAATTGAGTCAAAGTCATCAAAATCGTCAAAGTCATCTTCATTATCTTCATCATCAAATAAATCAAATCCTTCCTGGATTAAATTATAACCGAAATCCTCGGCTTCATCTATATTAATGATATCGTTTCTAACCTCGTCGTCGTTGTCGTTCATCAATCTGAAGGAAACCTCTAATCTCCTTGATCCCTCGTGTATGTAGTATGATACTATTTCGTTAATTTCCATTTGAGTAAAGATTAACTAATTAATGTTTAAAAGAAATAATTAATTATATTTTTTAAATCTTCTAAACATATCCAATGATTCATTCAACTTTTCTGTAAACTCAGGTAGGATTTCATCATCCACCTCATCAGAGAAATTATCTTCAAATATTGGTTCAAAATCATCATCATCCTCAAAGTCCTCACCGTAATTAAAATCATCGTTATAATTATCGTTAAATTCCTCAAAATCGTCATCTTCCATTTCAGGATCAATTAATCTTGTTCCTTCATAATCAGACATTCCGTGTCCAAATACTTTTGGTAAATCTCTATAATCTTTAGATGAATAATCATCATAACGGTTTTTCATTTCCGGACTATCCCAACCTTCTTCCATTTCACCACCACATTCGTGACAGTCATCATCACTCAATCCTAATGAAATGAATTCAATACCTTCATCTTCCCAGTTTGACTCATCATCAATATCAACGGTTCCATTAATTAAATCATCATCACCGTCACCAATCATGTCCAAACCTGAGTGAGACTCGTTGATGTTCATATTTGTATAGGTTTTAACCTCACCTTTATTAGATACGGTAATTCCGTTCTTATCGTTAGCAAAATCTTGAACATATAAAGGTTGTTCATTACTTTGTCCATATTGGGTAACATATCCGTCATAAACGGTTTTATGTTGGTTAAGAATATTTTCTTTCTCCTCTTTTGTTATTCCGAAAAAATATTGTGCCATAATTTTAGTTTTTATATAAATATCATTAATGATTTAAATGCCCTCCAGCCATTTTTGTATATGCCATTAACATTTTTCTTGCATATTCCTCAATTTGTCTTGATGCCCTTCTTGGGGTTACCTCCTGATTAGTTTTTTCAAGAATTTTAATTGCCCCTTGAATCATCTCATCTTTTATCTCATCTGCCATATCAAGAACCCTCTCAAACGCCTCCTCTCTTTCTCCATCAAAATCTTCATAATGATGTTGATGTGCAATTCGTTCTCTACCCATATAAAGATATGGTGCCGCACCTAACATATTTGTAACACCAGACTCTCTTAAAGCTTTTAAGTATTGATGTAATAATCTAACATTAAAATTTCTAAATAAGTCTAAGTTTTGTTGAAAGAAGTTTTCTTTTAAAAAATTCTTTTTTGTGGTTACAAAAACAGATTCATCGGTTTTTTTCCTTCTTCTATTTAACATATCCTCTTCCTTCATCCATTTATCCGCACCATCAATAAGTGCCAGTTTGGATCCGTTATCCCAACTAACATTATATTGTTTTTCACCAAAAACAACACTAACATGGGTTACTGTTCCCGGTATTCCTGTTGGGACTGCAGCGTATTCATCATCCATTGAGATACATATAACTCTATCTCCTTTTGATAATTCAGGGTTTAAATTTAATCTTGCCATACACAAATAAATATACGATATATTTATTATTGTAATTATGAAAGTAGTAATATCAGAAAATCAGAATAAATTATTGTTAACCGAAGGTTTATCTGAGAAGATTTTGAAGAGTTATAAGTCAATGGGTGAGTTTACTGAAAAGGTTTTAAAGGAAGCTAAAACGGTAACAGGACTTGATTTTGGATTCTTATTAAGTTGGGGATCAACCCTTGGCGGTTTAATGATGCCAGTAACAAAATTTATTGAGGGTGAACATCCTGAATTAACAAGTCTTGATTTATCTTTACTTGTTACGGGAGTTATGGTTACTTATTACACCTCAAACAAAAAGGCTTTGGTAAAAATACTTTCTGAGATTAAAGAAAGGGGATTAGTTGAGGTATTTGATAAGATGTTATCTGCGGCAAATAATCTTAAAGATACTTTTTTATCCTTTGTAGAAAGTTTGAATATAACGATGTTCAAAGTATCTAATATGTTGGCATATACATTTTTAATTCCGATATTACCTCAATTGTATGAAATGGCTCAAATGGGATTCGATCAAACAACTATTAATCAAATTATAAAAAGACTATTAAGTTATGGTGTGATTATCGGATCAAGTATTATTGTTAGAGAGGTAATCAGAAAAATTATTAATAGATTCAGAAATTAAATATGTAATAGGAAATGAATAGTGTAATTTAAAGTTCCGTACCTATTCTCAAAATTTAGATATTCAACCATACCCCCATTATAATCATTTTGATAAGAACGATTCAAGTTTAAATGTTCATCTAATTTAATTTTTTTAAATATATTACGCATTTTAGTATCTAAATCATTAAAGATTTCAATAAACTCTTCTAACAAACCATCAACCTCAAAATCATTACTAATATAAATTGATAATGAGTATATCTCTCCATTAATTGAATTCATGTCCACCTCAAAATCAATTCTATCTTCAATACCACCAATTGAAAGTATCAAGTATTTAATTTTGTCAAGTTTTTTTATTAGTTCGGGATTATATGTTTCCGTATAGTGCGCCATTATTTTCTATAATTTAAAATTTTATCCACAACAATCTCAACTTCATTATTATTTAATTGATGTAGTTCTTTGTGGGTATCAAACCAATTTTTAACCACTTTATTAAATGGTTTTTTTGTTAACCTGGACAACCTCTTAAATCCAAAGTATTGGGAGTCTATTTCATGAGGTTGAGTATAGTACTCCAAAGGAGATTCGGGTTCCTCAACATCTAAATCAAATAAACCTAATTTGTGTTGTTTTAGATGTCTTAATTCGTGAGCAATTAATTCGTTAAGTTCACCAATTAATTTATATAAAATATTATTTTTATCGTTTTTACCATATTGGATTTTAACCATTATGGTTTCATCATCTCTCACATAAGACGCATTTACACCATATTTACCATATTCAATAATTACATCAACAGAGAACGGATTTAACTTATTGAACTCGTAAACCATGGAATCATCATCTTCAAAGTATTCAGGCAAATAAAATTCTCCTTCATCTTCATTTTTAACCACAGATATTATATCTCTAACTATTTTACGAATTGGTTCTCTCATCCTATTGTCTTCATTGATTATTTTTCGTATTGTTTCCTTGATATTCATACTAATAAATATAACGTTTATTTTTCTTATAAATTTGAATTGTTAACTTTTAATTATTATACTTAATCAATGGAATTATTAAACACTCACCCAATTAAAAAATCAGACTTAGGATTTCACGGAAATTTATTCGGTGGAAAACTTTTGGCTTGGATTGATGCTGCAGCGGCTGGATACTCAATGCAATTATGTGATTCGCCAAGAATGGTTACAGTATCTATTGATAAATGTAATTTTGAAAAACCGGCGAAAGAAGGACAACTATTAAAAATATATGGTTATCCATCTAAAATAGGTACAACATCAATTACACTTTATATGGAGGCGAGAGCTCACGATGTTTACACGGGAAATCAAGTTATCGTATTAAAAACAAATATCAGATTTGTTCAAATAAGTGAATATGGAAACCCAATTCCGATTGGTGAAAAAGGAAAAAACAGAATAAATAAACTAATAGAAGGTAAGTATGAGCAAGAAGTTTGATTTTGATAAAATAACATTAATCCCACAGTACAGTTATGTATACACAAGATCAGATTGTGATACATCTGTAAAATTTGGTGGTTACAAATTTAAACTTCCTGTGATTCCCGCAAACATGGAAAGTATCATTGATGAAAAATTGGCAATTGAGTTAGCAAGGAATGGATATTTTTACATCTTACACAGATTTGAGATTGATGAAGTTTCATTTATTAGAAATATGAAACAACAAAACTTACTTTCATCAATATCTATTGGTGTTAATGATGATTCGTACTCATTAGTTGAGGAACTGATTGATGAAGATTTAATACCTGAGTTTGTTACCGTCGATATTGCTCACGGACATTGTATTAAGATGAAGAGAATGATTGAGTTTCTTCGTAAGAAATTACCTCATACATTTATTATTGGTGGTAATGTTTGCACACCTGAAGCGGTTAAAGATTTAGAAGAATGGGGATGTGACTCAGTTAAAGTAGGTATAGGTGGTGGATCCGCTTGTACGACATATCACTCAACAGGTTTCGGTAATCGTGGTTGGCAAGCAAGTATGATACGAGATTGTGCCAGAATTGCGAAAAAACAAATTATTGCAGATGGATCAATTAAAGAACATTCTGACATTGTTAAAAGTCTTGTTTTAGGAGGTTCAATGGTTATGGTTGGTGGAATGCTTGCGGGGTATAAAGAATCACCAGGTAAATTAATCCAAATCAATGATAAATGGCATAAAACTTTTTGGGGTTCGGCATCTTCAGAACAATCAGGAAAAGAAAATAGAATTGAGGGAATTAAAAAATATATTCCTTATAAAGAAGAATCTATTTTTATCAAATTAAAACAAATTGAGGAATCTTTACAAAGTGCGATATCATATGCTGGCGGAAACCCCTCAAATTTAAGTTCCCTTATGTTCGTTGATTATGTGGTGGTTGAATAATCAAAGTTCTTTGATTTTAATAACTAAATCACCACTACCTCTAATCACTCTATGATAGATCTCGGAGGGGATGGTAAATCTGTCCCCTTCTTTTAATGTTCTCGGTAATTCATTGTCCGTTTGGAATTTCCATCCACTACCTTTTACGACTTCAACAATTCTGTCTCTTTCATCACGATGCCATTTTAATTCGTGGTTATCAATATTCTTATCAAAAACTCTGGTTTTTATCCCATCCTTAGTTGTTTGTTTAAATGGTAATGTTGATTCATCAAGTTTTCTACCCAACCATTTTAATTCCCAACCTAAATTTTGTTTATGACTTTCAATTGTTGAACTACTACCCCCTTTTATTTCTGCATTACCTAATTGAGGAATTCCGTCTTTTAACATAGGTATCATTTTTTTAATTTGGGTATTAGATATATCCGAATCATTTTGAGTAAATGGTTTTTTGAATAAGGCAATTATCCTAACACTTAATCCGTCGTGATGTTTTTCTTTACCTACAATAGCGGTATACCCAACAAAATTTTCACTTTTTAATGGTTTAAATTTTGATAAGAATTTATTGATTCTATTTTCCATCTTTTGGAAATACTCTTCGGTATATTTTTCTTCTTTAATTATCATCTTTTGCTCAGGTAGAAATTTTCTTACTTGGGGTATTAATTCGTCCTCATATCTCTTATATTCTTCCTTTGTTTTAACGTGAACATCTCCAATGGCATCTGAAAGAACTGGAAGTATCATTTTTATTCTTTGGATTAATTCATACCCATGTTTTATCGCCGATTTCTTACCTTCATAAGTTATGTATTTATTAAAATTATAAAACAGATTTATGGTGTAATTTTTCACAAATCTATTCCATAAAATATATGGTTCTATTTTAATAAATTTTAAATCATCATCATCTATTATATACTCAAATGGTTCATAACCATCAATAATTTTTTTTATTGATGATTCTAACCTATCAATCATTTTTTTAGTTAATTTCATAAATCACCAATAACCTCCATATGTTTTACCACCCCACAGGTGTCCATAACGATTAATTCTACAAGCCCAATAACCAGCTTTCATTCTATCTTTCTTATCTTTACATTTGTGTCTTGCCGCAAAACTTCTTCTCGCTTCAGGGTTAGACACCTTAGCGGTTAATCCTCCATGTACATCACCAAATGTGATTTTTTTGATTTTACCTGTCGATGGGTTCTTAACATATACTTTATACTTTTTACCACCACCAGAGTTTCTCATTGGGTAACCAACTTTAACTTTTTTACCTTGATATTCAGCTTCAGATAATAGTTCTTCCTCAGTCATTAAATAAGGACAATCCAATGAAACATATTCACCTGAAGATAGTTTAACCATCTTACCTAAATCAGTTTCAATTAACCATTTGTCTGATCTATTTAATTGAATTGATCCGTTATTATATAAATCTCTAACTTCACAAACCAAATTAAAATAGCTATCCGAATATGGTCTAAAAACACTTTCAGATAAAGTAATTTTATTATTAATATGGTAATCCAAATTCTTAGATATTTTAACATTTTCAGTTAAAACCATATTAGGTATAAAAGTTTCAGAAATAACTCTTCTAACAATCTGTTTAATATTATTCATTTTTCAGGTATATTTATATTTATAAATACAATAATGTTTGATATTTATATTAAAAAGTTACACTATGAGAAGATTAGTTAAAGAAAGTGATATTAGAAAAGCACTATATAAAATCATCAAAGAAGATGATAGCATGAGTTCCGCAGAAAAGAAAAAAGTTAAACCAAGATGTATTCCTGAGAATATAATTCAGTTGGATGAAATCGTTGGGGATTCTGAGGAATTTGCAAAATACTCACCAGGAGTTACAAAAAGAAATAGAGGTGTTAATGGATTTGTTGATACATTGGGTATATTAAACAATATTAGATTGTTTAAGGACATTAAAGATGGTGGAGAACACTTGGCTTACGAAATGATGAATAATCTCAACAGATTCAGAAATAAGAACTATTATGATGAAACTAGTGGGGATTGTCATAAAGCAATGGATAAAGTCATTGAATTATATAAAGAAAACGAGCACGGTACTGAATTAGTTAAAGATATTGAAAAGATATTGAATCTACAGGTTAAAGAGGACGAGTATACTCCATCCCCAAGAACTAAAGAGTACTTAAAACAATGTGTTAATTTAGTTAAAGGACAATAAGAATTTAATTAGGACCGTTGTCGTTAAGGCAACACCAAAAAGGGACAATTCGCTACTGTCCCTTTTTTTATTGGTTAAAAATTCGTTTAGTATATTATATCAAATATTAAAGTAAATAGTTTTTGGTATTTTTTTTAATATTTATATATAAAACAAGTATTATGAAAAAATTTTTTAATCAGTTGTTTTGTGACAACAATTCTATTAACGAAAAATCTGTAGTAGGGTTTATCGCATTTTTAATGATGTGTTTATTTGCTGGTGCAGATATTATCACAGGTTTTATGGGAGCACCATTGGTGGTTAATGAATTTATCTTTAATTCATTCTTAATTTTAGTATTAGGTTCATTTGCTATTGGTTCTGTTGATAAATTTATCAATAAGAAACACGGATCAGAGGACGAAGAGACACCTGAAGGATAAATTATTAGTTTTTTATGTAATCCCCACTCAAAAGGTGGGGTTTTTTATAACCTAAACTTAATGTTATCGTAACACACTTTATAAGTTTTTTTACTATATATTGTTGATATGATAGGATTTATAATATTTTTTGGTTTTACGGTTACATTGTTTTGTAAAACAGTTATTAACGACAGGAGAGAATACCTTGAATGGTATAGAAAATGTGATCACACCTTAAAGAGGTAATTTGGTTTTTATTGATATTTTTACTATATTTGTGAACCAAACACAAAATAATAAGATATGAGTTCAAAAAACACCAAGAAATTACCAGAACAAGTTAAATTTGAGAGAGTTTTCACTTATGACGACTGTACTGTTATATGGAAATATGACAATTTAAAGACAAATACTGGACCATATGAGGTAGAGGTTAAATACCTGAAGAAAAAGCCTTAAATAAGGTATTCTTTTATACGGTAGTTTTACCTATAAAATCAATGATTTTTGATGAAAAATAGGGTAAAATACCATTTAAATAGGGTTAAAAACCGACAAAAAATCACCATAATATGTCAAATTTTGACTATAAATGATAAAAAAAACATCAATTTTGACAAAAAAACGGGTTTTTTTAGTAAAAATAGGTTAAATTAACACTAAAAATGGGGTTTTTTAGTGTTTTTTATGTGATTTTCCTAATAAATCTTGTAAATTTTTTAAATTTTCACTAAAATCTTTAGGAAAATTAAGATTTTGTCTTAAAATATCACTATCAAAGGGAAAATTTTGATTTTTTGTGTAATTATTCATTTTTTTTACCATAGAAAACAGTTCTCTACCGTATTTTCTCCACCAAATGAACAAACCTATTGAAAATACACTTAAAACAAGTGTAAAAACGATTAAAACCACTATTAATACCATATTTTTTAAATTTATAGGGTAATTATAGTGGTTTTAACCTAAATTGTCAATTATTTTAATAAACTATAGTACTTTTTGAACTTTGTGAGTCTATCCTCAAGTCCATGAGTTCCTCCATTCACCCTTTTTGTTACTTTTGTTACAACATCGTCTGATGATCCTAAATCACAGATACTCCACAACTTATTTGAATCGAAAAAGAACGCTGCAGACGCCAATGGGTACTTATTTGCCACTAAATCAGGGGTTGTAACACAATCTTCACCAATAAACTTAGTAAAACTTACATAATTTGCCTTTCCAGTTAATTGAATGTATCCTCTTCCTCTAAATTTATACCCTTCTTTGGTTGTTTCGTCACCATTTCCCATTCTTCCACCATAAACACGGGACGCAATCTTTTCAGGTTGTTTTGCATATGACTCAGCAAGGGTTCCAGGGAAGTATTTCCCAAATGTTTTTTTTAATCCGTCAGCAGAGTAGTTTAAATTCTCCGAAACTGCCTTAAAATTACCTGATTCATGAGCACATTGTGCTAAAAAGTGAGCCAACCTCAAATTGTTTGTGATATTAAACTTCTTTGCGGTTTCTGCAATCTGTGCAATTACCGTATCAGGAATAGTTCCTTTAAGTTTCTCAATGTTTAATCCCTCTACGGGTGTAATAACTACATTTTCTTTAACTACCTGTGGTGATTCACCAAATAATTTAGACCAAGTTGCATCGCCAACAATACCATCGTCTTTTAATCCATTTGCTTTTTGCCAAGCTTTAACTGCTGCTTCAGTTTTAGGTCCAAATTTACCTATAGTTTCTACACCTAATTTTTCTTGGAGTTTTTTTACATCGTCCCCTTCCGATCCCACTTTTAATAACATAATTTTTGTTTTATTGTTTATTTTCTGTTGCGTATTTAATACCCATAATGGTTCCTACGATTGAAAAAGCGTTTGTTAAAAGAATACCAAATATATTTGACCAAGCGGCACTAATAACTTGAGTGTCTTTACCCATTACAAGTGTAAAAACATAAACTCCAGTTGTAACAACCCCAACACCCATAATAATCCAAAGAGCAACCCTAACAATTGTTGATATTAACTCAGTTTGATTTCTTTTTTGTAATATATCCAAGTCATTTAGGGCATTTGTTTTCGCTTCTTCAGCCTGTATTCTTGCTTTTTCAGAATTAATCATTTCTCTTTGTAGATCTTGTTGTATTTTTTCGTTTTCTTCTCTCCAATCAATTAACTCCTCATTTTGTGCTTCAATTTTTACCCTTTGTTCTTCAGTTTCTTTTAAAGTTGACTGAAGATCTTCCATCATTTTTTCGTTTTTTTCATTTAAAATTACAAGTTCCTCATTTTGTTTTTGTATTTTTTTTGTCATCTCAAGACGTTTTCTTCTTTTGTCTCCGTCTTTTGTTTCACAATCCTTTAAATACTTTTTAAAGTCCTCATCATCTTCAGTATTGATAAGTTTAGTAATATTACCTTCAAGACCTATACCTTTTTTAAGGTATAAGTCCATCAAAAGTTTTTTAGTATTACTATCTATTTTTATCATTTGTAAACTTTAAATGGTAAAGTTCTATTTTTATACCCATCATAGTCTTTTCTGAACTCTTCTAAACGAGGTTCAATGTCGTCAGATTTAATAATCCAAAACTGAGCACCTGCCTGAATCGCCTTTGCTTGTTCTTCAGGTTCATTACTTGATGATATTATTCCAATAACCACATGATTACCATACTCAAAATTAATTTTTCTAATTAATTCTATACCATCAAAAGAACTACCTATAATATTTAAATCAACAAACACACATTCAGGTTTATCATTATCGTCTCCACTTTGGAACCATTTTTGGAATAGTTTTGCAGCTTCGTCAGAACTATTTAATGCGTTTAAAGACAAACTTATGTCAAGTAATGAACAAGCGTCTTCAAATACTAAATGGAATAAATCTTCATCATCCACCAATAAAATTGAATCAATCATTTTTTCTTTTTTGTTTTTTATTTTATTTTTATTTTCATTTTTGTTCCTATTTCATTTTTCTCACAAGTGATATTAAACCCGTGTTCCTCTAAAATTGCAACACAAATATTTAACCCCAAACCTGTACCTGACTCTGTTTGTCCTTCCTTTCTTGTATATGGTTCACGTAGGTGATTAAAATCTTCTTGTGTAATTCCTCTACCGTTGTCTTGGATATAGATATTATTTTTATCTGAATAAATTTTAACAAACTTAGTATCTGAATCATTATACTTTAAACCATTTCTAATTAGGTTATCTACTGCAGTACAAAATAACGCCTCGTTTACTTCTATTGTTGGTAAGTCCTCAATAATAACTTGACTACTGTATGCCGTTGATGACAAATAATCATTTAGAATGGTTTTTAAATTACATTCTGATTTATTTAAAACAACGTCTTTTTTAACTAAATTAGTAAATTCATAAACACCTTTATATACTTTTTGAGAATGTTTTAACCCTTCTTTAATCATTCTAATAGGTGCCTCAATTTTTAATGATGTAATGTCTTCAGAACTTAATCTTCTTTCTAACGAACTCAATCCTCTTGGCATATATGTATTTATACCTGAATGCATATCGTGTCTTAATATCTTTGCTGCGTGTTCTAAATAAGTATTTTTCTTTTCAATCTCTTTCTTTTGTTCATGAGAATTAGTGATATCAGTGGCGATTTTCATAATACGATAAATTTTACCGTCTAAACCAAGAATAGGGTTATAAGTGGCTTGTAGATACACTAAAGATCCATCTTTTTTAACTCTAGTAATTTCACCAGTAAATAATATACCATCATTTAATTTTTTCCAAAAAAGATAATATTCCTCACTTTTTGAATGTTCCTCATCTATAAATATTCTATGGTGTTTTCCGACTATTTCATCAATTGATGAATATCCCATAGTATTTAAAAACAAGTCGTTAGCAAAAATAATATTCCCTTCTAAATCAAACTCAATAACTGCGTTAGATTTATTTATTGCGTTCATTCTATTACGAATTTCAACTTCTTTTTTCTTAAGATCTGTAACATCTTGTCTGATTGATGAAAACCCTTCTAATTTACCATCTTTATCAAATCTTGCCCTAATATATGTATCAACATAATATAGTTCTCCTGACTTTCCTTTATTGGTAACAACATCATTCCATATTTCACCTTTCATTACTTTTTCATACATCTTACCCCAATATCCTTCAGGTTGTAAATCAGAATTAACAATACTATGATCTTTACCTTTAACTTCATCTAACAACCAACCTGAAACTTCCTCAAATTTTTTATTAACATATGTGATTTTACCGTATTTATCGGCAACTGAAATAATTGACGATTCGTTTAAAAAGTTTTCAGTTTCCTTATTTCTTCTTAATAAATCGTTTCCTTCTTTAACTGAATAAGCAAAAGTATAAAGGGATGATAATAATTGGGCGAAATTAACTTCAGCATTATCCCAATCTCTAAGGGTTAATGACTCAATACAAATAACACCTATCGTTTCTCCACGGTAAACAATAGGGACATCTAACATAGATTTTACACCAAGTGGTTTTAAATATGTCTCAGTAAAACAAGAAGTTGCGGTATGTGACTCAGCATCATTTGCAATAATGATTGGGTTAATTAATAACGCCAAAAAGTACGGTTGGAAATCTTTTTTGCGTAGTGTTATATTTTGATACCAATTATCTTCAGATTTGATATATAATTGTTCACATATTATTGCCGTTTTATCTTCATTGTATAACCATATTGAACATCTATCAGCACTTATTGATTCTGTAACTTCTTTAGTTAGTACTTTCGCACCTTCGGTTGTATTACCCTCATAAAATAAAGGATTGTGTGACTGTGATATAAGTGTTTTATTTAATTCTTTAATATACTTATTATGGTTTTTACCGATTCTATTTCTTTTTACATATTCTAAAACAACAACCGCGAAAAATGGTAAAAATGCTAAAAAACAAGCGTAACCAAAATAACCAACCTCATCAATATATTTTATAAAATTAAAAACAACTAATGATTGTGTTGTAAAAAAAGCAATCATAATGATTACCGAAATAAATAAAGATATTTTTGAAAGTTTTGTCATATTAATAAATATCACAATCCAACATAAATAACTATTTACTTTTCTTTCCGATATAAAATTAAGAAAACAAATACACCCACTATTACAATAGGTGTATATATTGCGGTATAAATTTCTAAACTCATCTGATTACATTTACAAAACCGTTAATACTTCTTCTTTCATCAGTGTTTACCACACCAAAGTCCGCTTTCCAAGCATACATACCTTGTTGTACAGGGAAACCATTGTATGTCCCATCCCAAGTCTCATTAGGATTGTGACACTCCCATATCATTTCTCCCCATCTATTAAAGATGTATAAATTAAATCGGTATTCATCAATACCCGCAAAATTAAACCCCCAACCTTGATTGTATTCATTTCCATCGGGTGTAAATGTATTTGGAATAAATGATAATACATCACTCTCTACGGTTAAAATTCTTGATGTGGTATCTGAACATCCAAGATTATCAATAACCGTTAAATAAACAGGGTATTGTCCTGTAACTCCTTCAGGGAATGTAATTGTTGGACTATCATAAGTACTTACCATTGGTGATCCATTTGGTGAGTACCAATACCAATCAACAATATTAGAGTAGGATTGATCCCGCATTAACACAGTTGTTTCAAAGAAGGTAGTTGGATTTGGTGAGATGTTAAATTGTGCGGTTGGTAATGGACGAGTTTCAACAATGTCATCAAATGTTTGAGTATAAACACACCCATAATCAGAAGTAACCGACATTGTGATATCCCAAACACCAACTGAATCATATGTGTGAGTGATATTATCCGTTAATAATGTTGTTGTGTCAGTATTATCATCAAACATAACAAAAGTACTAACCATATTAATAGATGGTGATGAGGTATTTACAAATGTAAAGTTACCAGGAATACATTGTACCGTATCAATAGGTGATATGGATGGTGTAATTGGTGTTGGGTATGTTAGATAAACATTAGAGTCTATTTGACAACCGTTAACATCCTGAATTGAGATTAAATAATTACCCCCCGATAAACCATTAATTGTGTCGTTAGACGATACATTATCAATAAAATAATTATATGGTTGAGTTCCCCCATTACCAACCATAATTATTGATCCGTCATTTTCATCACAAGTAACATTAGACTCAATGATGTTATTAAAAATTACTTGTGTTGGTTGATTTATTGTAATGGAAGAATTACCTGTACATCCATTATCATCTGTAACTAAAACATCATACACTCCTACACATAAATTTATTGCGGTTTGTGTTGTTTGTCCATTAGACCATAAATAGGTAAAATTTGGTGTACCATTTATTGGGGTTACAGTTGCGGTTCCATCACATCCTAAATAACATAATGGTTCGGTAAATGATGTTATGGATGTTTGTATATTTGGTGGTCCAGGTAAAACAAATACAGTATCAGGTCCAAAACCACCAACAACTGAATTACAAATGTTCCAACCTGCATTACAAATGGGATAAACAAAACGACAAGTGTAGTTTGCACCTTGTGGGGGTGGTGTTACATTAATCGTTGGACCTGTACCTATTGGATTTGGGTTACCAACTTGGTACCAAGTAAGTACAGGATTAACTACAGGTCCTGATGGTGTAAATCTAACTCCCTCATTTTGTGTTGACCATTGGTTATTATTTCTAATTGATGTTGAAACGGGTGGTTGTACTAAAACAGATTGTGTTCCATTCGCATTATGTAATCCGTGAACCGCATTACCTGAGTTCCAAGACGCACAAATTGGTTTATTTAAAATATGAGTTTCAATTATATTTGTTGTTTCATAAATTTTAATTTGACTACTATATAATTGGCTTGTACACGAAAACATAGGTACTTGATAATACGATATAACAAGTCGTCTACACGGAGCCGTCCCGTATACCGCATATTTTATAGTACCACCAATTCCAGGATTAATGTCTTGCCAAGGACCCATTATACAATTCATAGGTGCCGATCCTGAACCATTAGGGATAGGAGTTGTTATCCAAGTGGAGTTTTGTCCCGCAGAAAATCCAACCCAATTGTTTGAACCAATGTAAAAGTTGGTATATGTTTGCCCAAAATAACAAAAGTTAAATCCTATCGGAATTGAGTTAGATATTGCATCATCACCTAAAAAAACTGAGTTACCATTGGTGTATGAGTCAGGAGAGTAAGCAATGTTACTAACACCATAATTAGTTGTTTGATTTGGGTTGATTCCACCAACACCACATTGACTTAAATCAGCAGTTAATGTTGTTGAATTGATTCCGCAAGATAATAATTGATCATTTCCGAGATACGGACAAAATTGTGTGAAAGATAATGATGTTGTTAACACCATTAATAAAGTTAAGATTAAATTTTTCATATTCATGTGATAAATATTATTAAGTTTTGTTTGTTTTCTTATCTGACGAACGCCTTTTAGCAAAAGAAGCCATTGTCTTATCATTTATGGTTATTATATTTTCAATATATGAAACACCGTCTTGAAATAATACTAAATAAAGTTTTAAAAACTCATAAAGATCTTTTATATGGTATTAATAGTGAGGTAGTTGTTAATGATATTAATTGGGTTAGAAGTAAACAATGTCATATGATTACTATCACAATTTACACTGACAATATTGAGGAATCAGTGGAATCTCACCCCGATGGTATTAACTTTATGATGGATAATGGTTGGCCAATTTTAGGTATTAAATCAAAACCAATTGTTATGTCATCACTTGATGTTAAACTTTAATCCCACCACCATCTCATCCTTTCTTTTAAAATTTTAAATAATAGATTATGTGCCTTTTCTTGATTGTATTGTGCAACCCAAAAACAAAGGTCTGATTTGTTAAGTCCTGGTTTATCTTTAATTACTTTACGAATTGTGGAAGGGTACTTATATAAGAATGTGTCATCATCTTCCCATACAACATCTAACTCTAAAGATTTATATTGGGGTCTACCCTCAATATCCTCAAATCGGAATTTAGTTTCACGATAATCCAAATATTCGGTAGCATAATACTCGTTTCTAACTTTCTCAATTAAATTAAGAACTATTGTCATATCACGATTATCAATATTAATTCTGGTATGTCTATTTGATAATACAAGTTCCTTTCTTTGGAATTCAATTTTCTTTTGTAAAATATCAAAGATGAATGAGTCGTCCCAATCCCTTTGTTTCCAAATTGTTGGTGTCCATTTAATTAGATTATTACAACCTGTTAAAAATGTTTTTAACCAAAGAGGTAATTTTCTCCATATTGATTTTCTTTCCCAAGCAGAATCTTTAGGTATTGTTAGTTTTTTGTAATTTTTCATTTTCATTATCTTTCCACTCTAAGTATAACGAAAATATAATTAAAAAGTTTATAAATACAGATAAAAAAATTTCAAGTAACCAATGCCAATCTGTTTGCGTTAAACTAATGTGGGTACCAAACCATACAAAAGAACCGTATCGTTGTCCAAAAACTACTATTAAATGTTTAATAAATGAAATCATATTTTTGGTGGTAGTGGTGGATCCAAAAGAAATTTATCATTAACCCACCTTCTTAATTCGTTTTCAACAAAGTATTCAGGAACCACCTCATCGTCAGGTTGTTCACTAGCCAATTCCGCAATATATTTGGCGAATTTAACTTTATATTTATCATCCATCATTGTCATAAGACCATCGGATATAAAAAATATTTTTGATAAAGGATCTCTTAACCCTAATTCTCCCTCAACAATATCAAACGACTTCATAACCGCTCTACCCCACCAAGTTTTATAATTATCAGTTTCCTCTAATGTTGGTCTAACTATTTTGTTAATTGCTCTTGCTGCGGATCCAACTACTCCTGCAATAATAAGTTGGGGTAAAAACCAAGGTAACATTCTTATCGTCGCCTTAAATCCACCCTCACCAACATGCTGATATAATCTTTTTTTTGTTGTAGACTCAACCAATGCTCGCAATTGTCCAAAAGTTATTTCCCCCTGAGCATTACAAAACTTCTCACTATCACAAATATTCCTTACAGCGGATTTTGATGGTTCAATATCCTCAACTTCTGTAATTAATTTAATATACTGACTTTCACTTAAAATTATTTTCATACTTAAATAAATATTTGGTAGAACAGATTAAAAACATTATATTTGTATTATACTTATAAAATATAGAACAATGGAAACAAACAAAAAATTAAAAGAGATTCAGTCAATGGTTAATACTTACAATTCTAAATTGGTATTTTCAGTTATCAGTTTTTTATTCTTCACCTCATTATTCGTATATACTTTGTTTGTAACTATGTTTCCAACATTCGTTCCTTACATTTTTTTGAGTGTTGCGATTGTGTTTATTCAACAAATTATTCAATCATATAATTACAAAAGATTTTACGAAATTTCATACAACGCAAATGTTATGATTGATGAAATGTTTGAGGAATAAAAAAAGGGACTTAAAGTCCCTTTTCAATATTGATAATTTTTAATATTATCTTCCGTAAGCTTGTCCTCTTGATCCTGCTGCCAACTTTTGCATCTTAGTAAGTTCAGGTTCAAAAGCAAACATTGGTTTTCCTTTTGATGTTTTAGTTAACTTAACTTTCCCTTTGTAATGAGAATCTTTAGCTTTATTCAAAATAGATTCCATACTATTCGCCAATTCATCTTCAGTATATTCACTATTTCCAAGTAAATCTTCCATTTTATTCATTAAATCTTTTTTGGATTCTTCTTTTTCTTTTTTGCTTGGTCCAAATAAACCTTCTTCCATTTCGCCATCCTTCATCGTATCACGATCCATATCCATTTCCGTCTCAACAATGATTCTATGTATAAGTTCAGTTAATTCACTTTCTGTCAATCTAATTACTTTTTTCATTATAATTTTTTTAATTTCTTTTATTTAATATATAAATATACCGTTTTTTAGAAAATTCTATCACCTATGTAGTTCAGGAAGAACATTTTCTGAAAAAAATAAAGAAACTTCGTGTTCCAATCCTTCAATATTGTCTTGTAATCTAACATCATCATCTGAAAGAACGCTATAAAAATCATAACCCACCAAATGTCCTCGTTCATCCGAGATTATAACTCCAAAATATTCATCACCATCAAATTCAAGTCCACCATAATAACCAATACCATCATTGTTATCCGCCTCCTCAGAAAATGTATACTTAATGGGTAATCCAGAAATCTCACCTTCAATCACTTCACCTTCTCTTTCGTCGTGTTGATCTGAAGAGTAAACAAACTCATCAGGTTCTCCTTTGTGTTTAGAAAATTCATCCAAATACCTTTTCTCATCAATACTTAATGATTGGTACCCTTCTTCGGAAATTTTATCCAATAATGAATCAACATATTTTTGATTCTCAATTAATATCTCATATTGAGACTCTGTAATTAAATATTTCATATAAAATCTATTATTATGTCACCTAAAAAACTATCAAATCCATATTCTTTTGATATTTTATATATTAAATCTCCTGCAATATCTTTTATTTCATAAGATATTTCCCACCATAAATCATCATTTACAGAACTTGGGTTCATTAAATCAATGTATTCACCGTCAGTCATTAACTCAACTCCACCATCAATTATATTCATTTGGAGTTCCAAATCATACCCTCCACTACGACTTCTACGAATTTTTATATTCTCAAATTCAAATGTAAAATCATAATTTCCAACATTAACCCCCAATTCCTGAATTTTATCTGTTGTTATAGATTTATTTGATAATCTGTTTTTTATTATTTCGTATACCTTATCAACACCTCCATACCACTCAACTAACATCTCATTTAAGTCATACGCCATAACACCAAAAGTTTGAGTAATCACATCATTAATTACTGGTTGTTTACCCATAGATTTTTCTCTATCCCATAACTTAAATAAAGTTTTTTTTGCAAACTCCTTCCTCTTCAAATAGTCAGTCTCCAATAAAACTTTACGAATAATTTCCCTCATATAAAATAAATATCATCAAAACATTTTACTATACGAAAAAATACTCATACACTTATCAAAAACAATATTATTATGGCAAAAATACAAAATGGAGACCTGGTAACAGTACACTACACAGGTAAATTAGAAGATGGTTCTATTTTTGATTCATCATTGAATGAGGGAAGGGAACCAATTACAGTTAAACTTGGTGAGGGGACTCTTATTAAAGGTTTTGAAGATGGTTTGATTGATATGGAAGTGGGTGAAAAAAGAACAGTAGAGATAGAACCTGAGAATGCTTACGGACAACCAAACGAAATGATGGTATCTGAAGTACAAAAAAATCAAGTTCCTGAAGGAATTAAAGTTGGTGATATGTTACAAGCAATGACTCCAGGAGGTCCTGTTAATGTTACCGTACTTGCAGTTAATGAAGAAACTGTTACATTAGATGCAAATCACCCTCTATCAGGTAAGAAATTAATTTTTGAACTTGAGGTAGTATCAGTCGGGTGATTCTGATGGATATAGAGATTGTCTAGCACTTTCATATTCAGGATCTAACGTATCTCGGAGAGTGGGGGTTTCTTTACTCTTATCAACCACAACATAAAATGAACTAATCCCCAATTCTATTGGGGATTTTTCATACCAATCTTCTTTAAATTTAATATATTGTTCAGGTAATGATTCGTAAAGAATATTAATTATTTTTATAAAATTTTTATTAAATTCATTACCAAATTCTTCTACTGAATCACCACCAACCATAGTAAATGTGTAATGACTGGGTGTGCTACTTTTAAAGTACTCATAAATTCCTTTTGCCCCATATTTTGTATAAAAATCATTTGGTGGAGCATTGTAAAAAGTTAAAAAACTAAAGAACTCAACTTCAAATTGTATCCATATATGATATGCACTACCGTTAATCAGTTTTAAACTTTTAATGTATGGGAATTTTCGTATTAATGTTCTTGTTAAAATCTCAAAACCTTTTTCTTGTTCTTTAGTTAATTCTACTACCATAACGATAAATATAATGAAAATAAAAAAACCCCACCAAAGGATGAGGTTTTAATTTGTATATTTATTTTATTAAAAATAAGTTTGTTCAAAGTATAGTACTTGGAATTTATCTTTAGTGTCAACTAATTGACTACCATTAATCAAATCATTGTATTCAATAACAGCACCTCTTTGGATTTCTCTAAACTCAGTTAAAAAATCAAAGGTTGACATATCATTGGAAAACAACTCTTGAGAATCTTCGTTATATGACTTCATCAATCCCAATTCCATTTTGTAGGCTCCGTGAACTATCTCAATAAGATTGTCAAATTTGTGATCAATTGGTGCCTGAGGGATTTGAGGTATGATGTTAAAATCCACCATATACTCTTGAATTTTTTTCGCGTGAGTTAATTCGTCATCAGCCTCATTACTGAAAAATTCTGCCGCCTTCTTATAGTTTTTATCTCTACACCAATTTGTTGCCGCTCTATAAAAATAGTGTGCGGTGTATTCGTCTTTAATTCTATCAGTTAAAATTTTGATTGTTTTTGACGGTAATTTATAAAGTCCTTCTTCCGTTTCCTCAACATCAGAATCATCTTCTCTTTCGTCCTGTTCCTCTTGTTCAAGAAGTCCTCTTCGTTTAATTTCTTTCATTATTTCATTTTTTAAAATTCTATCGTCCATAATATTATTCTATTTGTTTATTTTAGTCCCATACCATCCCAGATTCAATAGACCCATTACGACCTAATTGGATGTACATAACCGCATTTATTTCTTTATTTTTTGGTTTAAGGGTAATTTCACCACCATTAGTTAAATCAATAAAATCCGATGACTTTAGTTGTTTACCACTTAAATTTTTTGAGACTCCAGCAACCTTAACATCTCCTGTAGAAGATACTATAACCCAAGTAGTATTAGGATCTTGAGTCATTTTATAAACATGATTAAAATCTTCTTTGTTTTTAAAATTTTTATTTGCAATATCTTTAATTGAACCTTTTTTACTTACATTTTTAGGTTTGTTAATATCAACTGTAGGTAATTTTCCTAAATCACCCAAACTAAGTTGTTCATTTATTACTCTTTTAACAATCCTTGTTAAATCTGATTCCGTTAGTCTAATTACTTTTTTCATATTTTAAGCCGTCTGTGTTGTTGATGCCGGTGCAGTAGTAGTTGTTGTAGTTGTTGCTGCCGGTGTAGTTGTTGCCGCTGCTGGTGCGGTTAATTCAGGTTTTTTGAATTGGAACGACTTCATTTGAGTATTTGTTGTACTAACCTGAGATAATAAAGTTCTATAAGTATTAGTTAAATCCAATAATTGTTGTGCCTCAAATCTAAATGGGTTATTTGCACCTGTAAAGTTTGTTGCCTGAGTAACTATCTCATTCAAATCAGTATTCAAATCAGAAACAATCTTTTCAAAAGAACCAGCTCTTGATTTAATTCTTGCAAGAGCAGCATTCAATTTAGGACTATCTGTGATTCTTTCTTGTGTTGTCGTAGGTGTTACCGCAGTTTTCAAATTTTGAGCTGTTGTTTTAACTCTTGCACCTAAACCAGCAAACTTTGATTTGATACCCGCACCAACTTGTTCGGACATCTCCTCATTTTCGGTTAGATATTGATTTTTAGTTGCATTTTCATGCATACCTAAAATTCTATTTCTTTCACTTTCTTCTATAATAAATAAATTCTTCATATTTTACTTTATTAATAAATATCATTAGGTGGAATAAAATTAAACTATATTTGCACTGGAACATCGTTTAACTTGTTCATTAGGGAAAAACGATTCAAAAACTTCACTCATAATATATTTACCATTCACGAACCATATTGGGTGGGGTAATGTGTTTTCCATTATATCTGAGATTGATCTATCGTAATATAATTCGCGACTTTGTTTAAGATATGACATCAAAATTTTTTCATTTTCACCATATACATTAATTACTCTTTCATTTTCACCATATGATGTCATCATCTTTTTAATACTTCTAATAATACCTTTCTTAATTCTATCATATTGTTCTTCATACTCCGAATCCATCCAGTTTCTATCCAATTCACTAATAACATTAGACTCATTCAGATAACCCTCTTCATATTCACTACAATCGGCATTGTCATAATGGTACTCAATTTCTTCACTAAATAAACCCTCTAAACTATCGTGTATCATATACCACTTTTCATCAGATTCACCCTCATCCATATCAAAAAAATTAGGGAAGTCTTGCATAACAAATTCTGTAACACCTTCTAAAACAGCTTGCTTATAACTATTGAATCCTGTCCCATGATATTTGTAATAACAAGGTTCTTGATCAACAAGTTCCCTATCCATTAGTTGTCTTATAAAGGAATACCTTCTTTTAATAAAATTATGTTGTGATTCTGTGATAATATATTTCATAACCAATTATTTACCAATCAATTCCAGGTCCAAATGTCCTTTCATCAATTATATCGTTTATAAATATTTTTATATTTGGTATGATGTCTTGAATATAATATTGTAATTCTCCACGGGTGTTTTGAAAATCATTTCTTTGTGAATTTTTATAGATATTAATATAAACTTTAACCCCATCCACTGTAGATATATTGTCAACCTCAATCCTTTCTATTGATTGGATTTCATCAAGTTCATCCATCTCACCCAAACCCCAATTTTCTGACTCCTCACGAATTTTGTTCAACTCGGAGTCAATCAGATTTTGTATTATAGAATACATCCGACTTTTTTGAGATTCGGAAATTATTATTTTCATATACAAATAAATATATGATTATTCAGTATCGTAAAACATTCTTTCAGAATCTTCGGTATTCCATTTATCAAAACCTTCAGTATTAAACCAATCTTTATTAACCAAAAAATCTGGTTTATCAGGGAATGGTTTTGTGACAAAAGATGGTTCCGACCATTTGATTCTGTTGTTTGGTTGTAGTGCAATTTGCCCGTTGTCTAATAAAATAATGTGGTGTGATTTATGTTCCATTGGATCTTCAGCCAATGTCAAATCCGTATTCATATCATTTGAACCCCAGTTAATAGTCGCATAATAACTACCTGAATACCATTTTTTATCTTTCATAAACACTTCAACATTCGTATCATATACATAACTCAAATGAAACAATGTAAAATTATATGAAAAACAATTCCATAACTGTAAAAAATGAAATGGAAGATCCGGATCAGGTAATTTTGGTTCTGTAAGCAATGCGTGTGACGGTAACTTATCCCTCATCACACCATTTTCTAATAGGACTTGGAATAATGCCGCTTGTCCAGGCATACATCTAACGGAAACAATAACTCCTTGAGTAAATTCACCCAAACCTTTTTTACCTTGATAGAAATACTCGTTTCTAACCCAAACTTTTAAAGGAAAAAAATTATGTTCAATGTAAGCCATATTATAAACGAGATGCGGATTCCATTAAAAATCTTAATCTATTCTCAAGTTCTCTAATTTCGTTTATTTGTTTTTGATTTAAATCAATGGATTCACCCTTAATAGATGAAATTTGGTTTTGTACTCTTGTATATTCAAACATTAATTGATTATACTTTTCTGCTTTCTGTGAATTGTTCATAACAACATTATAATTGATTTATTTTTTTAATAAATGATAATATATTTCATTTAGTTAATATAATTTTGGATGTAGTCTATCACTTTAATGCGTAATCTATCCAAATACTCATCCCAAAGTTGTTTACCTAAATAAGGTGAATTTTTTATATCAACCCCAATTAATTGTAACCATTCTTCCATCAATCCTCCTGGTGTTGTGAATGTATATTCTTCAGGGTCATTAAATGCCAAATCAGAAGGTATTCTTTCAGAATGGGGATATTTTATGAACGCAACATATTCATATGACATATACTTATGTTTTTTACCGCCAAATATTTCGGTTTCTTTCACCAACATATTAAGGAACTTATCGTAAATTCTAGTTTTAAATTGAGATTCTGTGATAATGTATTTCATAATTAAAATCGTGATTTATTACATTTACGAACAAACAAGTTCTTAATATAGTTTCCATATTCCCGTTCAACAATGTTATTTAACATACTGATATCCATATTTGCACCACCCTTTTCAGAATCATCATGAAAGAAATCCCAGTTATTATTAACAAACTCTTCAATCGATCTATCTCTAACCTGATCCAAAAAAGTATTTGGGGTATTATGTCTACACCACCAAGCACCATCTTCATTTAATTCATACCCCTCTATCTGTTCCTCAACAATATCAATAAATTGTTGGACTCTTCGGAGAACATATTTTTGATTTTCAGTTATTATTATTCGCATAATTCAAATGAGTTATGAAATATTTTAATTAGTTTATCGTAATAACCAGCATCCTCAAGAAATTTATAAAGTTCTTTATTGTCATATGAATTTTTAATTCCAAGGGTTTCGTTAACTACCCATACTGCACCAACAAGAACATCATCAGCAAAAAATAACGCATCTTTATCTGTGTTGTTCCAATATTTACAAATATCTTTAGGATCCAACATAGAAATAAAATCATCAACAATATTAAGTCGTCTTACAAATGATTGTATTTTTTTATCCTGTGTTTCGGTAATGATATATTTCATATTAGATAAATATATGAAAAATAAAAAACCCCACTGATGAGGTGGGGATATAATTACTAATTATTATCAAACCAGTATTCCCTCATTATTTTCCCATATTTATCGGAAACAAAGTCCTCAAAACTATAAATCTCACCAAGTTCAAGATCATCAAAAATACTGATATTATATAACGACCAAAAATATTCATCAATAACATCATTAATCACATTAACTTGATAATCCGCAAATGATTTACCTCCTTTATCAATCCATTTTTGCATACTACGCATAAGTTGGTTCTCAAATGGACCTTGATAAAATCTTCGTTTAAAAAATAACGGTACTTTAGGACTCATATTTTAACTAATTCTAATTCTTTTAATTTTCGTTCAATAATTTTTATATATGGATGAAACAAAAAATAAAATTACAAATCATTCCACCAACCAGGACCCCCACATCCATATTGACTTTTCTTAGTTTTTTTAACAATAAAAACTATTATAATTGCAACCAAAACTATACCGATGATTATTAATAAAGTTGCGGGAATAGAAATACCTGCAATAACCAAAGGGGCAAGTTGTTCATTCATACTACCCTTATTTAACAATTCGGCTTTTCGTTTTTCATCATTAACTTCTTTTCTAAGAGTAATTAATTCTTTTAGACTTTTACCACTGATAGCATTTGCAAAGTTTTTGATAATTTTTATTGCTTCCTGTTTTTTATCTTCAGGTAAAGAATTTAGTATTTTGGTAACCCATGATGGTGCTCCTCTATCCGAACAATATTGTTTAATATCAATATTTTTTACCTCCTCATCTGCTTGAGCGGTTTCATCTTCTTCCATCAGATACATTTTTCTAATGGAGTTTTTTTCTTCTTCTGTTATAATAAATTTTCCCATAATTATTTTATTTATAAATATATTAATCAATGTAGTTTCCCAAATTTTCACCTACTTTCATATCCCTAACCTCAAGTCCCGAATTTTTTTCAAACCATTCCTTAAATATTGGTTTCCACTTTGGACCGAACATTGATGTCAGTTCCCTACTCAACCAAGGTTGGATTAATAACAGATACATATAATCATACCCATCCCATTCTCCGTAATAGGTATATGCAACATTATCATTAATTACAAAATCATAAATCCCGTATGATTTAATTTCTTTACGATAAAAATCGTGAAGTTCAGGTCCCCAATTATAATCGGGATGAACCCCAATGTCCAAATAGTTGGTTACAAGGTCACTATATCTTGATTCAGTTATAATAAATTTCATACATTACACCTCCCATTGTTTCATTATCTCCAAAAGTAATTGATGGTATTCATCATTAAACCAATCAATTAATTCCGATATGTTATAAAATTCAAAGGGAATGTTGACACTTGTTAACCAATCATCGTCTTCATCCTTATCTCTCCTCCTGTCATAATAGTTCGTATTATCAATTGGTAAATCACACTCTCCATTCCAATACGGTGTGGCAAAACCATGTAAAACATATTCTTTGGTTCTATATCCGTATTCTACCGTACCCCCAAATCTTTCATAACTAATCTCAATTTGTCCTTCACTTGACTCAGACTTAGTCTTTAATAAATTGGTATATCTAAAAAGAAGATCAATCAACTCATACGCCATTCCACAATCAATTAACATAGAATAATCTTTAATTGATAAAATAATTGTCTCAAATGGTATTCCCGTTATCTCATTTATTTTTTTAATGCTTTTACCTTCTTCATATAATCTTGATACAAGGGATGTTGTTCGTTGTGGAACCTGAGATTCATTAAGGGTTTCATCACAATCCTCAATCCAATAGTCATAATTTTCTTTTATGGAATTCACAAATTTAAATTCAATGAATTTATAAATATAACTCTCAAGAACCCTCATATCACTTTTTGTTTTATACAATTCATCATATGAATTTATGAATGTCTGAACGGAACCATAAACAATGTCATTTAAATAAGATTTAAAATTGTTCTTATAATCACAGGGATTAACATATTCATACCCCTCCTCAACAATATCTTTAAGAACATCCATTATTTCAGGATCATTTATTCGTCTCCTAAACCATAGTATTGCATCGTTTTGTATTTTCATATTAGATAAATATATTGAAAACAAAAAACCCCACGGATGAGGTGGGGTTTTAAAATTATTTTTGTATTATTATGCCGGTCCAATTACAACTCCGTTTTGGAATGTTACGGTTTTTCTTGTTGGGTCAAATGAAACAACATTCATAGCACCTGATTGATCAAGTTGTACCTGTCTTGGATTTTGTATAATATTGTATCCAATATATCCAGTCCATCTTTTTCCATTCTTAAAATGATCAATGGCACCATCTTTAGAAGTTACTTTCATAGTATCTCCTTTATCGACACTTTCAATATCCGACCAAGGGTTTACTACGGTTACCCCTTCTTTAATTACTCTTCTAACTATTCGGACTAAATCTGATTCGGTTAATCTAATTACTTTTTTCATTTTTTTGTTTTTATTTATTTATTTAAAATGTCACCACTTTAGGGGTATTATTTGTTGTCATATAACACACAAATTTTGATTGTGAACTATAAAAACCAAGCCAAAATCCTGGGTTAATAGCATCTGTGATTTCCTTTTTTGTTTGTTTATTTAAACCAGTATTATTATCACAAATAATCTGTCCATCAACCATACCTCTAACTCCTGACATACCCTCAACACCATTAAAATCCCATTCATAATTTACACCATTAAAAGTCCCACCAATTACATAACCACTATAATAACCTTTAAATGGTGGGGATTGTATCATTGAGTCGGAAACATTTTTAAGTCCTTCAGTTGATACCTTACTTGATAAAGTTTGAGTTTGTCCTGTTTGAATAGTTTTTTCAGGTGCAGTATATCCAACATTTTTAAAGAATATACCAGCATAATTTTTACTTGGTTTTTTTGATGTAATTGTTATATCACCTTCCCATTCACCTCTAATTCCACTCTGAACAATTAATGAATATCCAGTTTCTTTATCAGTGGAATCGTTAATATTAATTTGATATCCACTACCTCCCATTTTGTATGTACCATCAGGAAGATCTATTTCAGCAACTTGAGAATAACCATTGGTTAACAATGGGGTTACATAACTTGTCTGAACCCAGTCAGTCTTTAAGAACTCGTCATCTTGTTCAACCAAAACCTTTACGGTACCCAATTTGTTATTAACCAATTTATTAAAGTTTTCAATAACCAATTTTTTTCCACCGTCATGTTGTTCAAGGATTCTCTTCTTGTCTTCCAAAGATATGTCGTTTAAAATATGTTTCATAATTAATTTTATTTATAAATATATCATCCAAACAAAAAATAACCGACGAAGTCGGGAACGGGACAAAAAAACACATAAAAGGCAGAAAACAAAAAACCCCACTCTTATTAGGAATGGGGGTAATGTTTATTTCATATTCAGTGTCTCATTCTTTCAAACCATTTTCTATCTTCTTCTCGTCTTCTTTCTTCTTGTCTTTTTTCTCTCTCTTTTTTAGCCTCAGGACCAACACTTATATCATGTTTTTTATGATAATCGGATTGATATCTACCATCATGATAATCCCCAAAATGATTTACTCTTGTAATGTCTTGATTCAGTTTGTTAATTATTACCGCCTCTTCCATTTCATCAATAAGATCTTGTAGTTCGTTAGCGTCAGTTAAATTATTAAAATCTTTGTACTTAACAGGCATTTCAGGATGATTTTTTAAATCCCAATATCTTGACATTAGTTTCATTGCCAATTCGGGATTGCCTGATTTATTATTCGCCCATTCGGTGTATTTTGATTCCCACGAAGGAGTTATACCTTGTTCTTCATTAATGTCAACTTGAGTTGTTCCCGTTGTTGTTCCCGTTGTTGTTCCCGTTGTTATTTGTTCATTTAAGAATCTTTTTTCCAATTTTAAATTAGATTCTTGTATATGCCTGATTTTACTATAGCTTCTGTTCATAACTTATTTTATTTATTCCAAGTACTCATCATACTTATCTTTAATGTACTCAATTATTTCGTCCTCGTCATCATACCAAAAATCATCATCATCTCCATATCTTGATTGTAGTTCTTGTACAACCCAATAAACAAGACCCTCCAAATAATCATAATAGTCATCAAAATCATCCTCATCAACCTCATCCTTAGCACTATCAATCAACTCCAATATTTCATCATTAATTGATTTAAACCTTCTTTTAAAATTAGAAGAATAATCCTCGTTAATTACACGATTAACAATTCTTGTTAAATCTGATTCCGTTAATTTAATAATCTTTTTCATATTAAATAAATATCAATTAAATATTTTTTTGATTGTCAGATAAATTCTCATATTCATCATAACCATAGAAAGTGGGATAAATGGAGAATGGATACATAGAAATTATTTCGTCATATAAGATATCCGACAATTTATCAATATACCAAGCGTTTTCACTATAATCAGATTCAGCCCAATCATAATAATAGTCATCACCATCTCTATGAATATCCGTGATAACCACATTGATTCCAGCACCGGTATTACCACCCTTACCAATTACCTTCCCAACCTCAATATAGTATTTGAATACATATTCCTCATAATCACTTTCCCCATTCCAACTATTAACCTCATCTTCAAATGAAGTTTCATATGTCTTATTCTCAAATGTCCTTTTAAGGGTTTGTTTTATTTTAAGATTTTCTTCCATGGTATAAAGATAAATATATGGAAAAATAAAAAACCCCTCTAACTGGAGGGGTTAATAATTATAAAATGACTTTTATTTATTTTTCAAGTTCTTTTAATTTAGTTAAAACACGATCTCTATTACCACCATCAATATAAACATCACCTCTTTCTAACCCTATAGATTTTAACCAATCCATATAAGGCTCATTTTGTCCATCAAATCCTGTAATAAAGTTGTCATAACCACCCTCATTTTTTAAATAGTTTTCTGACTTTAGTTTATCTAATTTTTGTGTTTTCATTATATATAAAACCGCTAAACGATTTTGTACTTCTTCATCGGTTAACACTTGTTCGTTAATCATTGATGCGTATGATTTGTGCATACCCAAGATTCTACTTTTTTCTTCTTCTGTTATAATAAATTTTTTCATAGTATCTTTTATTATAAATACTCGGATTTTCTGAAAATTTTTCTGGAAATTTTTTTTTGAGATATGGGGGATAAATTAGAGATGGGGGGTGATGTTATATTAACAATCTTTTGTTATTTCATTATATAAGGTTTCAATCTCCTCACCATGAACATCAAGCAACATATCAATAAAGTTTTCTTGCCCAATATAATCATAGATAAATTCCCGTATATCATCACCAGTCATATTATAATATTGATTTATAATGTCCTCAATAAAACCTTCCATGAATATCTTAAGAGTGGGGTAATGTTCACAAAAGTCAGTACCCCTATAAAGATTATGGGCATTATCAATTAAGAATAATCCTTCATCCATTATATCAGACAATCTTCTCCTTAAATATAAATTGTCATATTGTTCTTCCGTTATAATAATCTTCATATAGATAAATATATTACATTACCATCTTGGACGACAGTTCTCCTTAAGGAATTTATTGTAGTATCTTCTAATAATACCAAGTAACTCATTTAATAATTCACCTTTGAATGTTGTCAATATTCTTTCATCAATACCCAAATCACCAACAACCTCATTAATTGAGGAATTTATCATATCCCGTTTGTATCTGTCAAAATCAAAGTAATCATTATAATAACAAGGGTTTGAAGTTCCCATTTGTTTATATACCTCATCTTTGAATAATTGGTATCGTCTTATTAAATCGTTTTGATTCTCGGTGATAATAATTTTCATATAAGATAAATATACGGGAAATAAAAAACCCTACTTAGTTGGAGGGGTTAAAAAATAATTAATCAATTCTGAAAATCTACCATTAGTCCTATTAAGAAATTCCTTTGAGTTATTTCTTGCTCTTGTGTAACTATCCCCTTGACCAATTACATATCCTGAAGATGATTCAAATATATAATGTTTATCCCCCACTTTGGTAGTAGCAAATTCAAACTCATTATATAAGTCAGTAAATTTAATTGATTTAGAAGGAACCCTTATTATATTATCCCCTATCCTAATATTTCTTTTTTTATTTTTTTGTTTAGACATAATCATAATGATATACATAATACCCGATTTTATCAAAAATTTTTCCAGAATTTTTTTACATATATAGGGGGATAAACAACACTACAGAATTTTACACCCCTTCAATTTATTATCCTTTTTCCATAGGGGTTGAAGATTGGAGTAATGACATAGACGAATAACATCTTCTTCACAATTGGATGTTGATAATGGAATAATGTGATCAATCTCCCATTCCCCATGATTATCCCATGTCATTCCATCTTGGAATAAAGACTCAAAATATAATTTCACATTCCCCCAAGATTCCCCAAGTATATCATATGTTCTTGAGTTCTTTGTATACCCTTGTCTTTTGAATGATTTTCTAATGGATTGTCTCATCTTCTGAATAAACCCCGTTAGTTGATTCTCCTTCTCTTTTTTCCTTTTTCTCATTACATCATATGACTTAATTTCTTTGTCATATTGGGGATCCACTTTTCTTCTTTCCTGTTTTTGTATATACCTAATTTTATTTTCACATAATTTACAAGTAGTCCTCCCCTTTCTATAGTAAGACAATTCTTTTTCTGTTTCACACTTTTTACAGATTTTTTCCATAATACAAATATAATAAAAAATTCCTATAATATAGAAATGGAAAAATACCAAAAATTTTTTCCAAAATTTTTTTTACGAATACTTTGTTTTTGGGATTGTCCCCCCTTTTTACCTGTCAAAATGTCATATATGGGGGGCATACGGGAGGGGGGAGGGGGTAATCCCCAATATAGGGGGTATGCCACTATCTGAGGGAGGGGATATTAAGTTATTAACATATGTTCATAAGTAATACCTCCCCCTATCAGTTTACATATGTAAACAACCCCATTGTTAATAACTCACATAAAATATATGGGGGAATGTTTTGTGGTGTCAATTATAATCCGTACCTTTGTATTGTCAGTGGTTCAGTCCGAAGACGGGTCAGGGAAACAGGTTCTTCTCTAAGAGGGTGGACTCCAACCTGCTTATATAAAAAAAGAAATCCCCCATGTAATGTGGGGGATTGTATTTAAGTACAAAGACTAAAACTTGTGAGTTTACCATCAGATCCCGTACTGATTACAGAGTCTCCTTTTCCTGAGTAATAAACAAAACCTTCTGAATTGTATGGTATTGTTAATAGTATATCACTATATAAGAATGTTGAATTAACAATTGGATCATTAGTACTTGAATAAACAGTAATTGTTCCCCCACCTGGCGTACAAGCATCTATTTGATTATTATATGATGTATCACCAACTATATATGAAAAATATGTAGGTAGAGTTGGTGTTGGTGTTGAAGTTGGGAATGTTACAGTTGGTTTTGGTGGACCTCCACATACATTACAGTCTTCAACAGTTCCCTTGATTCCCATAATGTTATACTCAGCTTGTTGATTTGTTTGTTCTCCAACTGTAAAACATTGTAATCTAGGTATTGGTCCAGGATTTAATGGATTAAGTGTCATTTCATATATACTACCTTGTGTTAGATTATATCCCGTTGTATCAACAACTACTTCACCTAAACCTGCACAAGGAAATAATATTTTATTCTCCCCTGATGGTGGAGTTTCACAATTGGTTGTTCCATACTGAACAAAATATTTATACCCCGATTTAGAAACAATTGGACTTCCCCCTCTAACACAGTCGGGGATATAGTTATTATTTAGTTGTATGTCAGAATAGGTAATCCCTGATGAAACTCCATAACAGTTTGTATATGTGATTTCATCTGACTCAACTCTACCTTGAGTTAGTAGTGTAACCCTTGTGGATCTTGAACAGAAATCACTTTTCTGTCCTTTTACTGAATCTTTTATTTGTTGAAATAAATTTCCCATAATCTTTTTAACAATAAATATCGGAGTAATTTAAATTGTTTCACACATTTAATCTTTTTATAAAAAGATGTTGGAATAACACAAATTGTTTTGTATCTTTATGTTATGTTGTTGAAGTCTGTTGTTACCGTGGGGATGTTGGTTGTGTGTATCATATCCCTCATCATATCAGGACTTATCATTTATTTATTTAAGGATTAGTTATGTTCTACATTTTATTTCTATTGGGGATTATCTTTCCCCTTGTCATCTTGGTATCTTCCCTTATGTTGAAGTATTTCCCCAATGGTTGTGTGTCCAATTATATTAGAAAACATATTATGACTGATGAGGATCTGGATCCTCCTTCTCAACTATAGTCCTTGAGTGTTCCCTGATAATCATATTCACCTCATCAAAATCTTTTTCTGATAATCCCCTTGTCTGATAGATATATTCTATCACATCCCCCATGTCACATCCCGTCATGATTAAAAACTTTTGAACAATTGGTTTGGAGGTTCCCTTCATTTGGTGTGACTCAAATACACAAGTTCCTGAGTGGGAATAAGTGGGATGACAGTATGTCAGGGTTATAGTACGGTTTTCTTCAGTAACGGTACATATAAATTCATCTAATAATTCTTTCATAATTTACATTTGTTAACCCCGTCAGAGGGGAATTGTTAATAACTTTTTATGTTAAAAAACTTGTTTTTGTCAAAATGTCAGTCGAGAGTTAAACACGGGACAATCCCCTCACAGGGTTTTGATGTTCCCACTCTCTCCCACAATCAACTAAATTTACCTGACAAAATGTCCCTGACACTATGTCTGGCGTCAATTTTTCCCCTCTATCGGTACCAAGAACAACACTTTTTTTACTATATACAAAATCCAGCAAAAAATGTAAGGTTACTATCCACTAGCGGGGGACAGACATTTATGTCGTTAGAATAGTTCTTCAACGAATCCGTTAAGGAATCCTTCAGTAATATCCCCTCCAAATTTAGACATACTTACAACACTTGTAAATAACATTTCACCTCATCATTTCATTATAAACTACGTTTACTAATATGATGACACTTATGTTTACTAAAACTAATCCCCTCATCTGTTCATTATTTTCCTTTGTTCACGATCCGTGAACATTCTCTTTTAGTGAACACCAATGGATTTCTATATGTGTTACTCTATTGTCTTTTATATATGGGGAACGGAACGAAGTGTAGTGATTTAAATGAGGGAGAACGGAACGAAGTGGAGTGATTTAAATGGGGGAAATACTTTTTACAAATACCCTACATAATGTTAATAGTATTTTACATTATAAGGTAGGAGACTTATAATGATGGATTATAAGGTTGTATCCTTATTTGGTTATAGTTGTTTACACTAACCTGTTTACTGTAAACAAAGAGTATAGGATAAAATTATGAATGGAATCTGTAGTGAGTTTACGAACGGTAAGATGGAATGAATGATTTGAGTCTATACTCTTTTATTATAATAAATCCTTTAATTCTATCTCATTTTTTGTTCCCATCCTTGTCGTATTCTTTTTCCATATTTATCATCAAGAAATGGTTTTAATTTAGAAAACAAATCAAATGCCTTTTTTGATTCTTCTGATTCATACTCAAAAAACCCCCATTCATTTTGTTCATCTGAAAATTCATTAAGTTTAAATACAGTTACAAATTCATTGATAATACCCTCAAGAACCATTGATTTAAATAAATTATAACCGACTTTGTGTGTTACTGTACGAATATAATCATCAATTCTATTATCAAACCATTTTAAATCTTTATGGGTTATTCTTCTTTTAATAGAACGAGGAAGACTTTGTAAAAAAAGATTATCTTCATCCTGTATAACATATAAGTCATCACTCATTTCCCTTAATATTCTTCTTATGTTTTCTTGTATATTCATATACTTAATTATAATCTAAAATGTTTCATGTATTCATCAACAATTCTACTTCTGTAATGTTTCTCTAACATTTTGAATACTTCATCATACCAATTTATATTTTCAGGGATTGTTGAGAATAATTCATAATGGATCGAATCAATTAACATACTAATTGTTACCCATATTAGATGTTCTAACATTCGTTGGTATGTAAAGGATTGTAAACTATCGTCTTTTCCTCTCTTAATCATTGCCAATGCATCTTTTAACGATTCTTTAAACTCTCGTTCTAACTCATCTTCAGATACCCTTCTTCTGATTAATGCCGGTAACTTTGTTTCCTCCTTTATTATATGTCTAATTAATTCTTTCATGTTATCCCATCGTTTCTAAATCTCCGCCAGCAGTTGTTAAGATATTTCTTGGTTCTATTCCGTATTGATTTTTAACCCATCTTTTAATCCATAGATAAATATAGAAATAATCATCATTTTCCATAGTCTTTAATACATCCATAATATCTTTGGAGATGAATAATGTTCCTGTATCATTTCTTAGGACAAAATAATTTAATCCTTCCCTGAATCTAAATAATGTATACTCATCGTCATCATTGTATTCATCAACAAAAATTATCTCATCCATATCATTAAACAAATTGAGAAATTTCATTGAGTTTTCTACCCCCAATATTCTAATCAAATTATTAACCCCTCCTATCACACTTATTGCTTGGGAAAGTCCTGCATCTCTAATAATGGAGATAATTTTTAACCTGAGTCTTTCTTCTCTGTTTTGATCTTCCCTTAATATATGTCTAATTAATTCTTTCATTATTTAATTGTATCTAAAGCGCTTGAAACTAATAACATAAAATCTTCTACACCATATTCATCTTTTAACCATTCATTTACGGCATCAAGAGCTTCATTATTATTTAAATCAAATTCACGCCTTAGAACATTCCATATTTCATATTGATTGATATATACTCTTTCTATATTAGGGTTAACCATCATTATATTGCGTTTTGGGTTAAAACGATATATAAAAGATTTTTCGTATTGTTTTGATTCGACTTCATCCATTCCGTTAAATAGATGTAGGTAATCCATCGGATCATTTATATCCATTATTTTCTCAAACTTATCAAATCCCCCTATCATCTCTATGGTTTTATCAATTCCCATATTATTAATGATTTTTACCATCCTTGTCTTTCGGTTGGTTTCTTCTTTTATTATATGTCTGATTAATTCTTTCATTCCACTTAATTGTTATTTATATAATAGTCAACCAACATATTAAAGATATCATCTATTATATAACTTCGTAATTGTACATAATCCATAAATGATTCTCCATGATCTTTTCCTGTTTCTTTTTCATAATGATATAACATTACATCTGTTGAATATAATATTTCTATTTGTGAAAACTCTACACCGTCATCATCTACCAATATTGGTTCTTCACCTAGTTCACTCAATGAGATATATTCCCCATTATTTGATTCTATAATTTCTTTAATAATATCAATCTTATTGGAGTCGGTGAAGAACTCGTTTCCTAATATATCAAATAATTTTTCCACCCCACCAACAACATCTGCCGTGTTTAGAACCCCAATACTATCAACCATTTTTAATAGTTTAGTTTTTCTTGATGTTTCTTCTTTTATTATATGTCTAATTAATTCTTTCATTTCTATCTATTGATTCATTTACATAATTATCACAATTATCAAGTGTGTGAATAAAAAAGTCGTTAATTTCCAAGTGGTAATTTAAATCGGTTAACACACCAAGTACTTCATCATAAGCATTAAACCAATCTTCTGAATGTATTTCAGGAATACTATTAACTATAATTCTAACTATCTCTGATAATACCTCATTTGTGAATCCATCAACCTCATCATAATCCCAGTATTTACAAATATCGTTTGGATCCAAATCATCCATATACTCCTGTAAAATACCGAGTCTTCTTCTAATATATGACGGTATATTATTTTCTTCCCTCAATACTTTTCTTATGTTCTCTTGTAGGTTCATATTATTTATACTCTCATAAGATTCATCCATTTCATTATTATAATATTCATATAAATCATCAAATAATTTTTCATAGAAGTCCGTCATTTCAGGAAATGTATCATAATAGTTTTCCATTATGAAATTAATTGTGTATGTAATGATAAATTGTTTAAATTCATCTTTTTCCATCATAGATGACTTATCACTTGTTATCATTCCCATTAAACGATTCTTAACTTCATTGAAGTATGTATTTATCTCATCCTCTGGTAATCTTCTACTGATAAATGGTGAGAATCTTTTTTCTTCCCTTAATACTCTTCTTATATGTTCTTGTAGGTTCATAGTATTACTCATTAATCTCCACAGTGGATGTGGTAATAATTTTTTATTTTATCCCCAAATTCATCCGTAATGTATTTTTCCATTAATCTATACATATCTTCCCACTCTTTTGATAAATCACTAATCTCTTCATCAAAGTATCTATAATACATATCTTCTATTACCGATGCAATAACATACATAAGTAAGTCATCTTCGTTTTTATATCTACAAACTTTGTGTGGAGCATATGATGTTGCCATATGATTGTATAACAAATCCTCCAAGGTGTTAATCCTTCTCCTAATGATTAATGGTAATTTGGTTTCTTCCCTTAATACCTTTCTTATAGACTCTCTTTTTCCTTCCTTGAATACTGAACTTGGGAGGTTTTTTCTTCTTTCGGAGAACCACGATCCTTCTTTACCCTCATCATAATATTCTTGTCCTGAATAAACTTTAGTTCTTTTTTTACTGTACTGTGCGTTTTTATCGTATTTGTCAAACTGTGAAAATGTTGGATCAATAATTTCACCATTATTTAATCTAATCCAAGTATGTTCTTGAGGTATTCCATTCCCAAACTTTACATTAACATATCCCTCAATAACATCAAAATCATTTAATAATTCAGGATGTTTATCATTAACTTCCTCAACAAATATTTCCGCAAAATGTACACAGGATCCGTGTCTATCACAATGAAGTTTATCTGATATCTTTTTGGCGATACTTTTTAATATTAATATGTTTTCTTGTGAATTCATTCCGATAAATCTATAAACCAAACAGATATTGGTACATTTAGTTGATTAGCAATTGTTGAGCGTTTGTGTCCACCAATTAATGTATATTCATTTCCTTCTCTCCCACCTGACGGTAATTTCATAACAAATGGAGATGGAAGTTCTCTGTGTCTTTCGTTTCTTAAGTTTTCTATATTATCAAAATATCCTTTGTGGTGTGGATTAACTTCACCATCATCACTTTTCATTTGTTTAATTAAACCTGACGATGTTGTATCTTTAAACATTCCTGGAAACTCTTTTGAGAACTTTCCCATATAAAATGTGTTGTTGATTTTATTATCATCCCACTCTTTCATTCTTCCTTTATTAAACAGATTAAACCCCTCCCTTTGTGATTGTCTATCATTTAATAGAACCTTTCTGAAATCGTCCCAATCATTCATTAAATCAGATATTTCTTTATCTAATAGAATGTCTTTAATTTCTTGTTCATCATCCACTTCACTTCCTTTTGCGTGTTCCGCAATAAGTTTAAATGTATGTGGAAATAATGAATACATTAAATCATAATTTTGTGGATGGAAGAACTCATCTTTGCTGAACCTCATATCATTTCCAAGTAATTCGTCTAACTCTTGAGTAAAATATTCTTTTGTTGGTTCTAACCAAGTAATTGAGTATGGGTTTGATATTTCATTCAGTCCCATCATTGATTGGATCCTTGATATTTGTTCTTGTAAATTCATATATATAAATACCACAAAATAAAAAAGGGGACATTTATTATATCCCCATTCTTAAATCTTTTCTTTAATTATTATTTTCTAATAAAGAACATATTACATTCTTTTAATATTCTTAAAAGAATTTAGCTTAATCTTCTTACAAATCTAATTGCTTGTGGATCTCTTTGACTATATAAGGAATATAATTCATCAAGAATATCATCATCAGATTCCTCATTAGGATAAACCCCATTATCATTTAAATAAGTGATAATTTGATCTTTAAGTCCTTTTAGTCTGTCATCGTTTGAGTAATTAGACATATCTATATCATCTTCATTTTCTTTAATGATTCTTTTAATCAGACGAGTTAATTCACTTTCTGTTAATCTTATAACTTTTTTCATGGGTTTTTATTTATAAATATCACATTTTAATAAAAACATATTACTTTCTAATAAAAAACATTTCATCATCTCTTCTTACTTTCTTTAGATTTGAAAGGTAATCATTCTCACTATCTCTATATCCTAACGGTAATACAACTACTGACATTAAACCATAATCTTGTAATCCAAGTACTCTATCTACCGCAACAGGATTAAATCCTTCCATTGGTGTACTGTCTACTTGTTCTGTTGCTGCTGCCGTTAGAGCAAATCCTAAACCAATATATGCTTGTCTCTGTGCCCATGAAATCTTTTGTTCTTGTGTCATATTGGATAGTGATCCTTTAATCATTCCTGACAACCCCTCTAATGACTCTACAGGAACTTCCCTTTGACTTGCAATCTCTTTCATATATGTATCCACGGATTCTTCAGTTACATCATCCCAAGTTGCAAATACAAGTACTGCCGATGATTCAGTTAACTGTGTTTGTCCGTAACATACTCCTTGTAGTTCTTCTTTTAGTTTCTGATCCTCTACAACAATTACTTTATACGGAGTTAGTCCGTATGAACTTGGTGCGAGTTTTGTTGCTTGTAGGATTCTTTCTAATTTGTCCTGTGGGATTTTCTCCCCATTCATTTTCTTGGTGGCGTATCTCCACTGTAGTGATTCTAATAATTCCATAATTCTCTTTATTTACCCTGAAGTATAATTCTTTTTAATTTCATTGTAAAGAAAGAATCTATTTATGAATTACCCTCTCAAATATAACACGAATAATATTTTCTAACTCTGATTCAGATAATACAAACAAATATTCACTCCCATTATGATAATCTTCCCAATCATAATCATCAAGTTCATCATCATAACTATATTGTCTAAAATTAAAGTAACCACCCTTGTTTACATATATGACTTCAGTGGTGTAATCGTATGAATCAGTTTGATTATAATCAATTTCAACAAAAATGTCATATGGCATAACATCAATATAATCTCCGTCTTCACCATATTCTTTTACAAGTTCCCTTATTAAAATAACTTTCTCATCTTTTGTTAGATTGTCACCATATATTTTTTTAAACTTGGTATAACTACCTAACGCTTTGATGGTATTAAATACGCCAAATTCATCAACCATTGATTTTATTCTGTTAAATCTTGTATCCACACTATTTTCATTAAGTTTATTATCATTACAAGATGGTACACGAACTGAATGAAGAGCTGGTGAAATCCCAAATGTATCGTGAACATATTCCCAAACTTCATTCAGTATATTCTCTTCCCAATATTTAGACCCATTTTTTCCATGCTGATTAAAATAAACAAACACTCTATAAAAATCGTAATCAGAATCAACAGAAGGATGAACAACTTCAATCTTACATACATCTTCGTATTTTGAAACTATCAGTCTATTTAATAATTTAACTATTAATTTACTATGATTCCTCTCTTCCCTTAATACTTTTTTTATTGATTCTTTTAGATTCATACAAATAAATATACACTTATTTATTCTTCATCATCTCCACCAAAAACATAATAATCATATTCTTCACAATAACAACCGAAACATTGATATAATGGATAATCTAAATTGGGATAATTACACTCCACAAACACCTCATCACTTTCACAATCTTTACACTTTCTCATATTATGAAATATTCTTTGACAATATTTGATATTGGTATGTTAATTTCGTTTAATTTATAAATATATGAACCTTTTGGGAGGTGTTTTAATAATCCGTCACAAACTATTTTTAACCCAACACGGTATACTGAATTACAGATTTCAAAAATAAAATCATCATTCTTATAATCAACATGAAATGTAATTACATTAACTCCGTTTTCATATGTAATAACATATGGAGTTTCCATTATAAGGGTGTAATGGTTACTGGTTTTAAAAATGGACTCAATATATTTTGTTAAATCTCTCACAAAAACAAAGATAGAAAACTATTTTTAATTAAACAAATTACACCCAAACAATTTCTTTGTTTCCTACACAACAATTCAATGACTTGGTTAATTCATTGATAAACTCTTTTTCGGTAACTTCTCTGTATTTCTTACTTTGGTTATCAAAATCCATAACCATTCTAAAATATTCAAGGATTGATTTATCCATCTTTACTATTTGTGTATGTTTTTCCATATCTCTTATTGTTTATTATTCATTAATAACTTCTTTAGCCAATCTTAAAATACAATCTTTGTACGACTCTGTTTCAACACCTGTAGTGGTTTTACCCCAAAACCCAGTAATAGTTACTTCCGTTTCTTTAAACGGTAATGGTTCGTGCATTTTGGTTTTACCTAATATTATTAACATACCTTCAATCGCACCCAATCGTCTTAAAATATCATCACTATTGTGTTTTTGATCGTGCATGTTAATAATAATAATTGAAATGTCTTTTTTAATTTCTTCTCTGGTTTTCATATCTCTTATCGTTTCTACAAAGATATGGTGCAAACAAAAAACCCACAACCTGTTAAAGTGTGGGTTTGTAAATAGATTTTAATTTATTAAAGATGGTATAACCTCATCTTTAAAAAACATCGTAACCTCGTGTTCAATACCTTCAATATCATCTTTGAATATACTAACATCGTCATGAATACTTTTTGGTTCTTCATAAAAATCAAAATCAATAAGTTTACCAAGTTTATTCAAATACAAACCACCTATATATTCTTTATTGTTAAATTGTATAGTACCATATAAAATATATAAGTTCTTTGTCTTTTTTTCTATTGAAGTAACAACAAATTCTATTGTGGGTATATGTTTAAATGATGATGTGAATTTTTCACCTTCTTTTTCACTTTCATCATATTGTTCTGATGGGTCAACAAAATCATCAGGTCGTCCTTCGTGTTTAGAAAATGCGTTCAAGTATCTTTTTTCATCAATACTTAAAGACCCATATCCACCATCACTTATTTTATCTAATATGCGATCAACTTCTTCTTGATTTTCATTAATCACACGATTAACAATTCTTGTTAAATCTGATTCTGTTAATCTTATAATTTTTTTCATTTTACAAATTTATTAATAAATATCTAATTAACTCTTTTACTTTTAATCATATGTAAGTCTATCTGATGAACATTTTTCTGTGTACACAATAATGTCATATCTATTTTTAATCCCAAATGCTTCCATTATTTTACTTTCAATATTTTTTTGTAAAAAATACAAGTTATATTCATAATCTAACGATATATAATGATCATCATCTATATAAATATCAACAACAATTGTTCCTCTATCACTTTGAGCCGATACCTCACACACATTACCTTTAAGATTTTTGTTACTATCAATATATTTCTCAACATATTTCTTAATCATATTTAGTTTTTTATGATTAACTTCTTCTTTTAATATATATCTGATTAGTTCTTTCATCTTTTATAAAAGTTTCTATAATATGCCGTTAATACTGGATCATATACTTCTATCATATATTTTATGAATGTGTCTTTATCTTCCTGTGGTAGTTCATCAATATTTATTTCATACTTATAGTGTATATAGTTTTCTAATGTTGCCTCAACCAATTTATATTTAAACTCTTCTAATGAGTTTGAATCGTGAAATATATATGGTATTCCTTTTCTCATCATCTTCTCAAACTTGTGATGATCGATTCTTCTTGTAAAGAATGATGGTAATTTTTTAATTTCTTCCTCCATTAATACTTTTTTAATAATCTTTCTACTTTCCATCATACCACTACATCTGTCTTCATAATACTCAATCAATTCATCACCCATATAATTAAAAACGAAATCTGAAAGTTCTTCAAATTTTAAATCCTGTAAACCATAATCATCCTCAAAAGATAACCATCGTATCTCATCCACAACTCCTTGAATAAATGTCTCTCCATTGGGATAGTCACAAGTATAAAGATTAGGTAGAATTGCATTAACCAATCTATCTAAATTTCGTACTCTTCGTCTAATTTCAGGACGGATATATGATGATTCATTTATTTCATCAGTTTCCTCTATTCTTTCAGAATTTAATATTACCGTTACACCTCTGCCAGCAAATGCAGGTTCCCAGGATGCTGCTGTTTTAAATGGAAAAAACTTATTCATTTCATCACATAAAGTCCTTACAAGCCAAGATTCCATATTACTGGCAGGATTATTTGTCTCAAAATGTATTTTAATTCTTACTTTATCTGATCTATCTTTATTAATTTCTAAATGTGATATATCAATATCTTCTATATCTACATAATAAATAAAGTTTTTAACTAACATCTCTTGGGTTTTTAAATCACTCATTTCTAACCCCAATATCTTCACTAAATTAGTAAAACCACCAACCGCATTTGATGCATTTATAATACCACTTTGTTTGATTAATTGATTTAATCTATTTTGTATTCCTGTTTCTTCTTTTAGTGTATGTCTTATGAGTTTTTTCATATTATTATAAATATTCGCCTATATTGTCTGAAAATACCTCGTTGAAGTACTTGGTATCAAAGTTATTATTGTACCAATCCTCATTGAATCTCGGTTTTGGTTTATCTATCCAACCATCACTCTTTAACTCATCAAATAAACAAGAGAAATCAAGTCCACATCTTTCTATAATATAATCAATTGTTTCATCATTTAATTCTGAGATATAGGTTTCCATATCTACGGTGAAGGATATGTTTTCGTTATTGAACTCCAATACTTTTCCTCCGTATTTTTCAAGAGCATCACTCATCTGTTTATATAAGTGATCACCATAAGCATCTCCATCAACAATATTTGCCGAATTTCTCAAAGCGTTACCAATACGATCAGATTGATCATACCAAAGTAATTCATTTAAAGGTATATCCGATAAATCCTCACCTTCCTCTTCAGATAATATTTTTCTTACATTTTTAAGATTTTCCTCATTTAATTCTTCCATTAATTGGTATGTGTCATAATCTTCCCAACTATCCCAAAAATCATAAGGGTCCATAATAATTCTATAAAAAAGATTACCTTTACCTTGTCCTCTACTACCAGACAAATAATAACGAATATCTATTGGTGTTATATCAATTTGAGTTAAAAAAAAATGGGTACCTTCTAATGCTTTAACTAATCTATTGTATCCACCAACGGCTTTTGCGGTATTGGTTAACCCCAAATTAGTTATCATATGAATGAGTTTGGTTTGTCTTGAGGTTTCTTCTCTTAAGATATGTCTTATGTGTTCTTTCATATTACTATAAATATGAAGAATCTTAATTATGAGTATATTAATTTTTAATCAAACTCCATTAAGTATGGGTGACTTGAATATTGTCCTTTCATTAACACTCTTAATTCGTAATCTTTAATATCATCGTTATAAATTTTAACGGTAACATTACCATACTGATCCTCATCAAGTATTGTACATACTTTTTGTTTGGTGTAGGTAACACCATTCTCGTAATTTAATATTTTAACATATACCACTGACATATATTAATAATACAAAAAGTAATTTTAATAAAAAAGAGGTGTTGATTAATGACTAACAATTTGTAACTGTTTTTCCTCAACAAATATTAAATTAATCTCTATTGTCTTTAGATATTTTCTAAATGATAAGATATTATTAATATCCATTTTTTTTGGTGAATCAAGTTTAATTTTATTTAATTCATCTACAGGTATTTGTTGTGTTTCTTCAGTATCATCTTCAGGATTAATATAAGTTAAACTACCAGTTATATCATCAATTGATTTAACAAATATATTAACTGAAGTTTTTTCATCCACTTTGGCTTGAAGTTGGTACCTGTAAACTTTTTTATTTGCAGGATCAAAGAAATTAATGAGTCCCTCAATAGATGCCTTAACTTTAATCTCAGATGTTTGTTCGTATAAACCCATCATTGATTTAATCCTATGTATATTTTCTTGTAAGTTCATTATTTTGTTAATAGATTATTTAAAAAATGTCTTATGGTTTTGATTATTTTTATTCTTTCAGGATTTCTTTCATTCATGTTATAAACATATTCGGTTATGTCATTTTCATATAACATTTCAATAATTTTATATTCCATTGTTGGTTTATTATTAAAACTATTAAATCCATAACCAGGTAATCCCTCAAATCTATATTCTGTAACTCTTAAGGGTCTATTATCAAGCCAATCGGTTCCCAAATCTTTTTCCTCAATTCTAACTCTTCTCAATAAAAAATTAAGAAGTTTTTTATCAATATCATTTGGTTCTGTTTCTTCTTTTAATATATGTTTAATCAAATCTTTCATTTAATAAAAATATTACGCTACTATATTGGTTGGTTTAGCACAGAATGGTATTTGAAACGGTCCATATGGACTACCAATAACATCATAAACGGTTTCCCCGTTTGCATTTTTTACTAAAACTCTTACGGATTCTTTATGAGCTTCAGGATGATCAGTACTACTTTTTAAAGTCAAAAATTTATCATTATTTGCAACTGCCTTATCATATATTGCCTTAGCCTTTTCATCATCAATTGTAAAGACATTATATCTATAATTTCCCGCAGGAAAACAAGCGGTTTTTCGATCTTTATTTTTCATATTTCCTTGGTTTTTAGTAGTTTCACAACATTTGTGTGTACTATTCCATCTAACACTTGTCAACTGTTCTTTATCAGGTAAAACTTGTATATCCATAGTACCAAGTTTTCCAAAAACATTTTTATTTAAAACATCCTTTCCTTTGGAGTCTTTCGTGGTTCTGTAAAATTCATTTCCATATCCTGTTTCTTCTTGTTCTGCACTCGCGTTGTTAACACTTGCGTATAATTTACCATCATCTCTAACTATTGGTTCACCATTTAGTGTTAAGTTAAATCTACCTTTATTACAACAATGTGCGGCACCTTCCGTTGCTTCAACAACTTCATCATAGTTAAACTCAACCGTTAACCCTTTAATACAAGATAAATCAGGACTTCTTTCTCCTTTATATTCACAGATTGTACCTTTGAATAAGACTATTTGTCCTGGATTAGGGTAACTTGCGGTGTCTCTATTTTCATCTAACCTTCCACCCGTATTAACTATATGAGCTTCTATTGTTGGTGTGTCTATAAACACAATTCTGTTTTTTGTTAAGAGGTTTTTCATTGTTTTCCATAAGTTATTTACTCTGTCTGACGCATATTTAAGATTATCATCAAAAAATACTTGGTATTCTGGATAATTTAAATCACTTATTCCCGAACCTGATAACACAGTATTATAAGAAGCTTTATTATATGTTTTTACCACATAATTATTATCCATAGTAGGTAACACTGCTCTACCACCAGTAGATGAATACTGAACATATTTTTTTTCTCTATCACTTGTCACCCTATTTGATGCACATCCAATTAATGTTACTTTACTAATACTTAAAAATGTTCCTGATTGCCATTTACTATATAAATCAGGTGTAGTTGTCTTAACATACTCTAAAATACCATTTATAAATTCTTGTGCTCTTAAATCAGTTGCTGCCTGAGCGGCACTAAACGATTTTGAATAATCTTTAAGATTTAAACATTTTCCCTCAACTGTAGAGGTTGCGGCTTTTTCCTCATTAAGAATAGTTCTCTTAATATTCATTAAGTCTTGTATTCTAAATAATTCTTCTTTTAACAATTTTGTAATCATTCATTCATTAAATTAAAAATTTATCAATTAATACATTAAATATTTCATCAATTTGATAATCCACCAAACTATATAAATTCATATATCCTTCATCAATTGGTTCATCCAACATCCATCCATCTTCATCAAACATCCATGTTTTATGGTAAAAATATTCATTATCATCAACATAATGTACAAATGTCTCTTGATAACTTCCATCACTATAAACATCCTTACCTAAACTAACATCAATATCAAAATCACTAAAATGTATTTCACCTCTACCTCCAAAATGACCTGCAATTTCACTAATTACTTCAATTTTTTTATGTTTATTAAAATAATCATTACCTAAAATTCGTTTTAGATTATCAATACCTCCTACTAATTGTATTGTATCCAAAATACCGATGTCATCTATCATTGAAATGGTTCTATCTTTTCTTGAAGTGCTTTCGGTAATTACCTCATCATTTACATAAAACCTGTCTAATATTTGATATAATCCTCTGTCTTTATATACGATTACTTGACTCCCATCATTTAATTCAGGATATCTACTTATTATTTCTCTCAGTAAATCTTTTCTATATTCAAGGTATAATTCATAAGGTATGTCATGCAAGAAATGGGAAAAGTAATCATCAAATACTTTTATATTTCCACCCCAAAATGGTGAATCCTTTTCTAAAAATGCATTATAACCCTGAGACAAATAAAATCCATTTCCGAACTTTTCAAGTTTTAAATCATTAAAATGACTAAGAAGATATTTCATAGTAATTTCTTTATCCCTACCAAGTATTCTGAATAGGTTCTCAATTCCCCCAACGGAATCTGCGGCGGTTTTAAATCCTGCATTTTTCATTACAGAAATTAATCTTGATTGTATGTTAGATTCTTCCTTTAGTTGTATTGATTCCTTAACTTCAAGAAACTTTAACAAATCCTTGTACTCATTTGAGTTGATAATGTCTTTGAATGATTTGAATTTACTTTCAATTCCAGTATCTTTAATCCAATCTTTAACTTTATTTTCTAAATTCTTACCTCCTTTAGTTTTTAATTTATCATAAAGTTTATCAACATCATTTTCTTCACCTTCTTTACATTTAGTGTATTTTAAAAAGAATTGTCTAATCTTAAACGGTGTTGTTACATTTAAATCCAACACTTCTTTCCAATTACAATACTCAGGATTTTTAGATTTTAATTTTGATATCTGTCCTAACGCTCTTGAATCGGCATTTCCGCCAGCAGAACCTCTTGATCCTACACCATAATATGATTTACCATCACTACTCTCATCAATAGTTGCACTCCAATTAACAGTATAATCATTAATATTAATAGTAATATCTGTAACATCAGGTTTAACGCCTTTGTCAATTAACTCTCTTAAAACTTGATTAATACCTTTCCCTTGATTTAGTGTAACATAACCGCTCCATTGACTTGGTATTGGTCCACCTGTTAACATATATCCACCAAACCCATCAGATTTTCTTCTGTTGAATGCGTGTAATGCATCTCCTCGTGATGGTATATTTTTTGGAACTCTATAACTACCACTAAGTTTAATTGGTAAACTTGTACTTATATCTTCTCTTAATATTTGTCGGATTAGATCTTTCATTAATCATAAATATATTTATATACAACTTTAATTAATAAAATTTAAACATATAACAATGGCAAAAGCAAGAAAAGAAGGTAAAGGAAAAAAAAATAGAAGAAACTTAACCAAGAACTTAAAGCGTCTTGAGAATAATAGAGTATTATTAAATAAGTTAACTACGGAATTAAAGAGTCAGAATTAATATAATTCTCTTAAATAATTTCTTTCAGTTTCCTCAATATTTTTTAATAAAGCTTCATCAATTCCTTGATTTTTTAAAGTAAAAATATCAACAATCATTTTTTCAACTTCGGGTTTTACTGATATATTCCAATATAAACCATTAATAGATGAACTATAATAATTTATAATTAAAGTAGTTACTTCTATTGGTGTTATCGTTTCAGAGGTACTAAATGTCACACTCGCAAATGAAGGTAATTCAAGTTTTTTTTGAATTTCAATATTTCTGATATAGATTTGATTATCATTAAAATATTTTTTTAAAAACCTCTGTATTAAATCAAGTTTTTTATAACCGAACTTTTCTACAGGATTTGAATATCTTGGTTGTATATTAAACAAAGACATACTTAATTTATTTTAACCATTGCCTGATAAAAATAAGTATCGTCAACACACATTCCACCTTGAGGTATCCAATCTTGTTGTAAAAGTTCGTTCACCGAAATAATAAGTTTCAATGGATCCGTACCAACCGCAATTCTGTATTCCATTTTAGAGTTGTTTTCAAAATTAAATTCAGGTTCTTCAACATTAACTTCTTCTTCAGTTTCCACTTCTTCTTTTTCTGAAGTATCAGTTTTAGTTTCAATAATCATCGCAACATCCTCATCCATTACATTGAACTCCGAATCACCAAAGGCAATAGTTTTAACTTCAAAATAAACCTCATCATCAACACCATATTTTGTACGATAAGGATCATCATTAGTTAATTGTTCAGGATGGACTCTTATTCTACTTGGGTGTGGTAACTTAATTCCATTATCGTCAACTATGGATTCAATAAACCACCCATCACTATATTTTTTTAGATTTCCTCTCATTCTTTTTATTTTTTTTATTTATAACATCTTTAATAGTATTAAGACATTCATCACAAAATGGACGATTCATTCTCAAAGAATCCATTTCTTTTTCACAGGTAATACAAACTGGGGGATACTTAACTAAAACTATTTTTTTTTCAAACTTACTTTCAGGTAACTTACCATATAGTAAGTTTTTTAACTTTTTGAACATACTAAACTTTTTTACTAACACTTCGTTTAAGATAATCTGTTAACTTATATAATGTCTTATAATAATTAGAACTTCTACCTCTATTTTGTGATGCGTCAGTATAACCTTTATCGTATGATTTATTTACCATATACTCTTCCTCAGTTTCCATACCTTTGATTTGTTTTTTAACATCATTCAAAACGGATAATACTTCAGGATTTTCAGTTTGACTAATTTTTTCATCAACCCAAATTGCCAATTTTTGTCTATAACTTTTCATTACTATTTAATTAAACCTAATCTAATTTTTTCTTGTTGAATATATACTTCAGCACCTTTTTTTGTTACCCAATATGCCGTCAAACCGAGTTTATTTTTAGTATATTTCCATCTTGAAAGAAAGTTCTTCTTGTACAAAACATAATACTGCGTTTGTATTGGTCTAGTATTTTCTTCTATTTTAAATTTCATCTGTAATAATATACAGATAAATTCTTAGATTATCAATTACTTTTTGAATCTAAATACAAATAAGCAATAAATCCAAATACACAAACCTGAATAAATCTTGCAAATTTACCCGATTCAAATGGATCTAAGGTTCCTGAAATATAACTGAAAATTAAAAAAAGCCCAAACGCAATTAGAATTAAATTTTTAACATCTTTACTACCCATAAAATTATATTTTTTACAAATATAAGAATAAAATTATTAATCAACAAATTCCATAATAGTCATTATGAAAAATCCTGTTTTTTTGTATATTTCGGCATTTAGTTCTTCATAAATATCATATAAAACATCATGAACTACCTGACTATCATCACCAAAATCATCATAATATTCCTTAAATTTAGCACCCCAATTCTCCCAAATCTTTATTTTAACAAGAATGTCATATGGTACTTTGTCATTCTCAATCTCATAATCAAATGGTTCATAATTTAATTTAATTTTCAAATGAGATGAGGTAATAGTTCTTGGCTTAAATAACTCTTCTTCCAATTTTGAAAAATTTAAATTCCCGTTTTCATCAACACCACCTTTCCATTCTAAATAATACATTGATAATGTGCGTCCTAAACCTGTGGTTTGTTCAATTGTTTCAGGTGAAAACCCTAATATATTATGTGTTTGAGCAAAAAGCATATCGTTATCTCCGATATCATTCCATATTTTGAATATCGCATTCTTAATCCTTTTGTTTCCTTGGATTGCTAATTTGGTAATTTGATTTTCATTTAAGATTAGTTTCATTTTCTTTTCTTTCTTCCTTGACAATGTGCTCTTTGAGAGAATCCTTTTGCATTATTACAATCTATTGATTGTTTGTATTTTTCAGACCACTTTTCATTTATTTCTCCATCATAATTATCCCAAAACTTCTTAAGTTCTTTTTTATCATACTTACCTTGGTCTTGATCCCAACCACAAGAATGACATAAATATGGGTGTTCATCACCATCTTCTTTTACCCAAGAATGTCCACACTTGCAGGTAATTTTGTTACCCGCAAGTTTAGACATTTGTTTTTCAGTGATAATAATTTTCATTATTTAATATCCGCAGTTTCAATTAAAGTATATGTAAATGAATTTCCGTGAATCCCTTTAGCCTTTCTACAAATATTCATAAATTCTTCAAAATCTTTTGATTTTTTAAATACTTGACATCCCTCACTCCAGTTTTCAACATAAGTTGAGTCGGCACCTGCCTTATGAATATTAATACCAAAAACTCCTTCCTGAATTTTGGTTTCATCATATTTCATATCCTTGTTAGGATCTCTAAATACTTTCACAGGTTTGTTTTGCCCTAAAGCCTCATATTTACCAGCATGAAGTCTCATAGTGTGTGAACCACGATATTGTCCCTCAACCAATCTTGCAACACCAGCTTTATTACCATATTGCATTACACCTTTTGTTCCTGGATCAGTTGTTGCTGCCCAAATATGGAATTTCCATTCACCATTTTCTTTGTAAGAAATTGTTAGATAATCATCAAAAAGATTTGTTACTTTATCACCTGTTGCAGAATTTCTAATTCCTACAATATTAACATCATAACCTTTATTGTTGGTATCTTCAAACCAAACATACCCTTTGGCTTTTACTGCCGTTTCAACTTGTTCTTTAGTATAAGACATATTTAAAATTTTATTTGTTTATTTTATTATAAATATGTCATTGTTTGATTAGTCGGTAGTGTCATTCGCAGATATTATAATATCATTATAACATTCTCTGTCTTTTTCGGTATTCCAAGTATGTTCAATCCAAGCCTCTTGTCTATTGAAGTACATATGTCCTTGAGAACCTTCATTAATTTCCCAACCACTAAATGAACCATTTAACATAAAATATCCAATGTCCTCTAATCTATCGTCAATAGGAACCTCTTCACCTTTATCAGTTAAACTCATTTCAGATTGTATGTATCCACTATCTCCACCACCTTCATAACTTAAAATGATTACACCATTGTAATCTAATTCATCAAATACTTCGTTAACAACTTTACCCCAATTAGGTTTTTCATCTTTAAAATCATACGAACTTCCGTCAGTCTCACTATCATAAAACTGAGCTTCAATTTCCATTTTGATTTTATAATTATCTAAATCAAATGTCATATACACTCTTCTATACCCCGTATCTTCTTCCCTTTTATCTTTATATATTTCATCCATATGCTCATCAACAATAGTTTCAAGATATCTATCAAGTGGTGGTGGTATTGGGATGTTTTTCCCATTTTCATTTGTGATATTTTGATCAGTATATTCAATATTATCATCCCAAATTCCAAAGTTTATATTTCCTTCGGTTGCACCCATTCTTTTTAGGAAGTCAAATAATGATTTAAGTTGTCTATTCATCTTAATTTTTATTAATAAATAGTATTAATCGTTGAAATCTAACTTCATCGTTTTAATCATCCATAATGGTTTGTCGTGATTTTTCATTGCCGTAACCCATTCTTTTGCAGACGGAATGTAATTATTACAGTCTTCTTTTATATGTTGTTCTAAAACATATCTGGTGTATACTATTTTATCCTCACTATTTTTGAAGTGTGTCCCAAAGGTTTTCTCCCCTATAAAAATACCTTCCGAATGATGTAGAAACATTCTATGATCTGAATGTCCTACCCATGATTTAGTTTGATCCATCCATTCGTGTAGATGTATGTATTCTTCCCAATTCCCTCCGAATTGTTTTGCCGAGCTTTTTGCGTGGATTATTGGATGTGCCATTTTCTTTTTATTTAATTATAATATGTATCAAAACATTATTGTAGATATATTTATTAAGAGATGAAAGATTTAATTAAATACATTATAAAGGAAGAAACTGAAAAAAGTATCTTCAATCCGATGGAGATTCGTCTTTTTAAATTTGTTAATAAATTTAAAAGAGATTTGGGAACTGAAAAAAAGATGTTAGACTTCTTTGAGAACTCATTATCCACATTTAATATTCCAAGGAATGAAGCTCGTAAATATTATAATATCTACACATTAAACTATCGTCCTGATGGTGATTATGAGAATGTAACTCAATCTAATTACAAGGATCCAAAAAGGTTCTTAAATCAAAAAAGAACAAGTAATACATTATCCTCAACTTATGTTGCCGACAAAATACCATTTAAAGGTTCTAACTTGGAGGGTAATTGGAAGAATAGTCGTGATAATGAATGGGTTTATGTTGTTTCATCATATGGTTGGTATCCAATATACGCATTCAAATTTGGTAAATGGTTTGCCGTAGATTATAATTATTCTTCATCAACTTCCAAACATATGAGTCATTCTCGTCCTACCAGATATAATAGAGAAATTGGTGAGGAAATGATTTCAGTATCAAGAGAAGAAATGAATAAAATTATTGAGGGTAGAATTACTTTAGATGAATTAATATCAAAGAAAGAAGAGCATTTTAAATCATCATTAACAAGTTCAGAGGTTGAAAACAAAAACTTATTTATAACTTCAGGATGGGGTGACAGTAAAATAAAAGTCACATTTAAGATTACATCATTTGATGTTATTGAGAATAGAGCGATTGTTGATGTACTAGTAACAAATGTTCAAAAGATGGAAGAAAGAAAAGTTGTTAAAGGTGATGGTGAATTCTTTAAAGGTGAAATGCCAAATGTTGGTGAGGACGATATTAAAGAATCTTTGGAGTATCAGGTTAGTAGGGGACTTTCAATTCCATTAGGTAGAAGACCTGTTGTTGATATGAATGTATCATTTAAATATAATCCAAATGTTAAACAACCAATGTCGTTTAACACATTTCAATCTATGTTCTTGTATTAATATCAAAACTTATATAGGAATATAAGAATGGTGTAATTGGTTCAATCTTTTCATATAAGGATTCTTGGAACACATCCCAAACCACTTCAGGTAAGTCATCGTCATAATAGAAAGTTTTATATTCATCACGACTATCATATGTTGTTGACTCAATTTTTAGAATATCAAAAACTATAACTCCTTCATATGGTTTAACACCACCATATTCATCCTCACTAATTCTTGTTTTTTCTGACAATCTATAAGTTATTCTTATATTATACTCAACATCCTCGTCATCATAATTATCGTAAAAAAAATCAGTATAAACTAATGTATCAGGAAATAACCTCTGAATCATTTTTTTAATTCTGTCAGCTATTTTGGTTTCTTCTTTTAATATCTGTCTAATAATATTTCTCACACTTATAAATACAACAAAGTCGGACTTTCATCCGACTTTTGTTTTACAAATTATAAATTGCTCGGTACTTATTACCCAAAGCCTCAATTGCTTTAACAATCGCCTCGTCTTTGGTTTTCATACCTTTCTCAACCATTTTCTTAGAATGATAAACATTGTATACCGTCGATCCAACTTCTGTTTCTGTTGATCCAGGTCTACGGTTTTTCTTTGGTTTCATTGTGTCTTTAGCGTAAACATCCAAGTGTCCAACTTTACAAATGTACCTTCCTTTTAATCCTGATTTTGTTGCCATTTTTTTTCTTTTATTTTTAGTTTAACAATAATACAAATATATAAATTTACTTTTGAATAATCAAATTGAATTGTATCTTTCTAAAAAAGATTTTTCAAATTTATTAATCCCATTAATCCCAATTTCATTAATCCTATCAAGAACCATGTCTATTGTTAGGTATTCATCAAGATATGAATCAATGCTGGTAGATAACAACTCTTCAATTAAGATATCGCGATGATAATAATTTTCACTAATGTCAGCCACGGTATATCTTGTATTGTACTTATTTAGTATATATTCTATACAATCAAGTAAATAATTATCCACCAATACAATGTCCCAAACATCCTTATCAAATTCCTCAGAACTAATATTTGGAATGGTTAAACTCATTTTTTGAGCCCATACTTGTTCTTCTCTTGTCATAGAACCAAATAATTCTTCTATCAATTCTCTTTGTGACATATCAAAATCAAATCTAATTAATTTCAATTGAGTCATATTTAATGTTCTAACTTCTAATTCCATCATAAAAAATTAATTTCATTTGTTATTGGATTCCACTCAATATTCCAAGGAGTATGTGTATATAAGTATTGTTCATTCAATACTGACGCATTGAAGTAATGTGTGTGTCCATCATAATAGTGTCCGTACCCACTATGGATATGTCCACAGATATGAATCTTTGGTTTGATTTGTTTGATTCTTTCCGCAAGTAATTCACAACCCAAATGTTGTCCTCTTCTACCTTCAACATCATCCAACATACCCCAAGCAGGTCCGTGTGTAATTAAGATATCAATACCTTCAGGGATCATGTCCCATTTTGATTTCAACTCTTCACCATTTTTTGGTAAATTAAAAGCCCAATCATAAAACTCAGGTTGCCAAGGACTACCCCAAATTTTAATCTCAGGTTTATCACCATCTTGGATGGTAATCATCTCGTCTTGAATATAATCAATTGATTTATATCCTGTCAAAATACCTTTAATCTTTTCTACATTATTTTGGAATCCCCAATCGTGATTTCCTGCAATGAACGCTTTATGATCGTAGTTATCAAGTTTGTCGTACCACTTGGCAAACCCCTCAATCTCGTGTTCATATCCCATTGAGGATATGTCACCACCATGAAGTAGAATATCACCACCTGGTAAATCCCCATTTAACACTTTGTGTTTATTATGTGTGTCAGATATTATTGTTAATTTGTATTTCATTTTTTGAGTGTATTTTGTAAATTAAATAACCTTCAATGTCTCTCAATATTTGATCAACCAATGGGTAACTTCTTGTTCCCCTTTTTATACTTTTGGATGTCAGATACTGAAACCCGTATTTACTATCTTTTATTGTTATAATTAAACCTGATTCCAAATATATTTTTTTTGGAGTTCGTTTAACTACTTTAATGTCACCCCAAGAATCTCCTTCTTTAGAGTTGTATATTTCAGAATGTGCTTTTTCCCATAAATTCATATGACAAATATACAACATTTTTTATACTTTCAAACCATTTTCAACAATTTTATCAATTCTTTCGTCTCCATCTAACCAATCACCATCTTCACAATGTTTTACCCCATTTTCAATGGTATTATCAACTCTACCATTTCTTTTTCCACCCATACTTTTGGTTTCCTTAATCCCATTTTTAAGGATATCATCAACCCCAAGAATAGTTCGTCGTAGTGTGCTATATATTTCCTTCACCCCATTTTGAATGGTGTCCTCAACTTTATCGTTAAAACGGAGGTTACCTTTAAAGGTGTGTTTCACCCCATTTTGAATGGTATATTCAACTGCTTGCAACGGATTGTTTGACCAAGGAAGGGTGTCCTTCACCCCATTTTGAATGGTATCTTCAACTATTTTTAGGGTACGCAGCTCTAGACAACTGGTGTGTTTCACCCCATTTTGAATGGTATCTTCAACACGAGTTTGATTCCAAATTCCTATCATTTTGGTGTTCTTCACCCCATTTTGGATGGTATCTTCAACCTTTGGTTTAAATAAAAATCTTTCTTCAAACCATTTTTTAATGTATTCTTCTTTTTTATCAGTTAATCCAATCCAAGAAAAAATATCATTAAAAAAAGAATAATTAAACCATAATACACCACTGTCAGTAAATTCAACAACCCACTTTTTCTCATCAGTAAAAATTAACCAAAGTGAACCAGAATTATAGTATGTGTCAACATTAGTAATTTCCTTATCAATTATTTTAAATAATATTTTTTCTATTCTTTTCATATTAACTTATAATTTTAATTTCACTTTCAGTTTCTATCACAACCCTTGCACCACAACTTAATATTGGTTTTTTATCCCCACTTCCACAATAAACAATTCTACTTGGTCCAAGTATCTCAACCTCATTACAATAGGTGTTCTTTCTTCCTTGTTTGATTGTTATAACAGGAAGTTTGGTATCCTTTGTCTTATTGGATCGAATATAATGTTGATTAACATGGATTCTTGTTTTCATTATACAGTAATATTAATTGTTATTCCTGCCATTCCATATGAGATTTCGTATGAATTGTATCTATTGTCATTTATAAATCCATATGGTTTGAATCTAAACACTATCACATCTTGATCCTCAAACCATCCGTGAACACAGTTGGTTGCATAATCAATAGAAGGATTTTTAATTAAACCAGCTTTCCAAGGATCCTTTAATCCTTCCTCAAATTCTTCAGGTAAAATATGTATTATCATTGGTTAATCAATTTATAAAACCCTTCAGGTCCATTGTTATTCAATAAAAATCCTTTTGTATTACCACAATTATTTTTAATATAATCAATATCTGTCATATCATCATCAATGTGATATTCAATACCCAATTCATTAATTTTATTAAACTTCCATTCTCTATTGGTAAAATGAATATTCTCAGGATTTATTCCCAACATTTCCGCAACATCATAAACAACACGATTTTCTGTCATCATTGGATTTCCATATCGTCTTGTTATAATGTGAACATCATGCCCATCATTTATTAATCGTTTAACCATATTTCTAACATCATCCTCAAATGGATTTGGTTGTCCGCCAAAGTGACGGGAAATGGTTCCATCAAAATCAAAACTTACTTTCTTCATATCCTTAATTTGTTTTTCTTAATATATATTAATATTGAAAATTAAAACTTCAACCCTTTTTTATCCATTTATTATCGTGGTTATATATGAATGAACCAATTAGATCATAATTCCATTGGTTTGGTTCAATAATAGATAAGAATGTATTTCCCATCTTGTTATAATAAAGATGATATGTCTCACCTATCACAGGTTCAAAATTGAATTTTGATTTATAAACAAGTTCGTTCCATTCATATTCTTCAATAAGTTTTTCATATTCTTTTTTAATCTCCAAAAACTTACTTTCAAATTGTTTATTAACCTTATTTACTTTAATCAATTTCCACTCATCAATGTTATCTTGAATAATTGCTGGTGCCCCGACATTACTACCATAAGGTAATATGCCAGGATTGTCAGAAACATTATCAGGTTTTTTATTGGACATTTTAATCCTTTATTTGGTTTTTAATCTTATTAATATATCCTTCCAATAATACAATCTTTCTTCTAATTCCAATCTTATCCATATCTGCCAACATTCTCAAATAGTCATCAAGTTCCTCAAGTTGTGATTGTGGTTTAATTTCTTTTTGGATTTCCATATCAGGAAATGTGTTTTTAAGTGCGTTCTGTTGTCTGATTGGCATATCACCATCTGATAGTTGTGGATCATCCCACGATGTGTCTCTTTCCATAGTTTTTTAATTTTATATTGCAAGTTCCAATTCTGAACTTAACTTTGTTATTTTATCTACATTACGGACTTTGAAGTCGTCAATAGTATAATCATAGAAGTTTTTATTTTCCGTTAACTCAATGTATGGTAAATCTGTTTCCAATGGTGTTCTATTTAATAATTCATAAACACCATCAAAATGTCTATCATATATATGAAGATTTTGAACGAGATGACAAAACTTACCAATCTTATAACCACAATGTCCTGCAATCATCATTTGTAATGCTAAATATTGTATCTTGTTGATATATCCTGCAACCAAGTAGTCGTTTGATCTTTGGATTAATGTCATATCCAACACTTTATCTTCACCTACCTTTCTAACGGAACAAAGGATTTCATATGCACAAGGAAATAAACCATTTGTTTCTTTTAAATCAACATACTGATACATACTAATAATGTGTCTCCTACCAAATGGGTCATTAACTAACCCATCAAGTAATTTATTCATTAAATTGTATCTTTTGATTGTTGCACCATATCTTTGCCCAATACTATTATCACCAATATTCCATTCTTCCCACCAGTTAATTCCCAATTCACGAGCAACCTCAAGTGATGAAGTTTGTTTTTGGTATATCCAAAGTATTTCTTTAATTCCTGTTTTGATTGCAGTATTCCTTAATGTTGTAATTGGAAACTCACCTTTTAAAATATCATACTCTTCAAACACTTGTGTTATAAACTTTGAGTGTGATGGTGTTCCATCAGAATATTTGGGTCTTGGATTTTCATCCCAAGATCCTTCTGATATAATCTTTTGTAGATTTTGAATATAATATTTGTCGGCTTTATTCATCTTTATTTTGTTTTGTTATTTCCAATGATTTCACACCCACAACATCATCTTCCTTCAGTCCGTGTAAATGTATTGGGAGTGTTAACGATTTAATTATATTTTTTTGGAGGTATTCAATATCTTCAATCTCTTCCTTTGATAGTTTTTTATCATCCATTCAACAATCCTTTTAATCGGTTAATTTCCTCAATTACATCATCACCCAATTCAACCTTGGACATCATTGATAAGTCCACAACTTGTGAGTATAACAAATCAATTAACTCCTGTTGTGTTTTGATTATTTCTTGTTCATTCATAAATGTATATTTTTTCTTGGTTATATTCAAGTGTGATTAGTTTGGTTGGAATGTTTGCTTTATCATATTGTTCTTCTTTAGACCAATTGTTCATTCTAAATTCATAACCTCTTTCATCAAATATTTTATATCTCTCATTTTCACTCAATTCTTTTTCCTCAATCTTCAATCCCCACTTTTCGGAGAACTCTGTATTGTTTTTAATCTCAAACAGGATCAATTCTTTGGAGGGGACATCATCATAACCCACATACTTGGTTAGGTATTTGTCATACACCTCATCAATAATTTGATTATATCTTTCTTTATTCATATCTTCTTTCAATAGTTTTGATGCTTTACCCTCCATCATTTCGGCAATATTTATTTTTGTTGTTGACGTATCATTTAAACCCATTTTGTCTAACAACTCTCCCCACTTTTTCAGTGTTTCTTCCTTATTATTTTTCATCTTTATATTTTTTCAATCCATTCTGTTTTTATACTTTTCAAATAATTTAGAGTATTCCTCATCACACAAAGTAAGATACCAACCGATGTCAGTTCTTAGTTTACCAGGGTTTCCCGTTACTTCACAAGTTTCATAACTAAGTTTTTCCGCCTCAGTTATTCTATCATATACTTCCTTACTACCTTCGTTGATATAAAATCTCAGACCCCCAAACTTTTCTTTAACTTGTAGAACTTCTTTATTCCATCCTAATTTGATGAGGTCTTCAATTAGATTTTTAATTAAAGGATACCACCCTTTATCGACACTAAAAAAACTACAATCAGTTATTTTTTTATGGTTACCCCATCCATATTCTAAACCTCCGATGGATTCTAAAAATTGATTCATCTCTTCTTTATTCATCTTCATCTTCGTTAAAATTGTTAATATCTTCACGTATCTCGGTTAATTTATAACGAACATAGGTTTCCAAATGATTCGCAACTTCCAAGTATCGTTTTCTCAACCCATGAAATTTTTCATCCTCGATTTCCTCAAAACTTGAATAATGTTTAAAACAATAATGGAAACCTTCAGCGTCCATTCTGTAGTTAACCATTGACCAATTTTCTTCTTCCTCTAACAATCTATCTATCTTACTCATATTTCGTGTTTGTTATGTTAATCATAATACCTGCTACTCCGACAGACAAGTCATATGTTGAGAACCTGTTATCGTGAATAAAACCATAGTTTTTAAATTTAAAAAGGATTACGTCTCTACCCTCAAACCATCCATGAATTGCATTAGTCGCATAGTCGATAGATGGACTTTTAATAAATCCACGTTTCCACGGAGTTCTGAATTCCTCTTCAAATTCTTCGGGTGTAACGACAATAATCATAAAACAAAAAAACCTTTATCCAAATATAAGATAAAGGTTTTATAGTATCAAATAAAAAACGAGAAAATTGAGTAGAGTGTTGTTTAGTTAACCGTTTATGAGACAGTCGTCTTTACCATTTGACTAATTCGCTCGAAAGCGAATATAGGAATCGAACCTATATAATTTACGAAGTAACTCTATTCTAACTACGTTTTTAATAATTTTGGGAGGAATTTGAGAAGGTGTAAAACCCTTTCGGGTCTCGGTGGGAGTTGAACCCACGACCTATTGTACCAAAAACAATCGTTCTAACCAAATGAACTACGAAGTAACCTTCATCATTACTACCCAAGGCTATAATATAAATACAAAGAACGTTATAAAAAAATGGAGGAAAGTGGGGAGTGTATATTTGTGTTTTTCCTTATAATTTACGAAGTAACACTCCCCTCACTACCATTTTATTTTTTAAATCTCCACCTTACGAATCTTATCGATGTGGTAAGTAGGATTAAATTCTGATTTTGCAATGTCCTCGAACATTCCGTAACCATAACCGTAGTAATATCTCACTTTCGGCCCTGCGATTGCCATAGTACCATATGACGCTAAGTCAACTGAGTACACATAAGGGTCTCCAACCTTCTCGACATAACTCGTATATTGACGGTATGTTGAACCCATGTTACATTCGTTGTCAGACAAGATAAACACACGGTCATACTTTCTTCCTGAACGTTCTGCAACTGACCAAGCCTGAGATAGAGATGTTCCACCCATGTCTCTTTGGACAATTTTTGCCAAAGTAAACACATCTTGGTTAACATTGTAGTTCACGTATTCCGCAGATGAACCAAAACGAATCACATCAGCGTTTGTCGCCTTCGCAATTGTCATACCGATTAATGACGCCTTGTCCATACAAGTTGAGCGGTAACGTGTCTTTCTGTTTGGGTCAACAATCCCTGTTCCCATTGAACCTGACATGTCAATCATAACAAGGTTGTTACCTGTTAATAGTTCCTTCAAGTTTGGAAGAGCCTTCTCGTAACCTTTTAACAACGCTTGTGAGATTTTTCTTGCGTTTGAGTCGTTGAACTCAGAGTTTAGAACCTCATTTGCCATATCAAGTTGGTAAGGCATAATCTTCCCTTTTAGGATTTCCTCACCGTTAGAGATTAGGTCACACAACTTATCAATTGTTGAACTTTCAGGTTTATTCAACAAGATGTTACGGATATTACGGATTGATGCCAAGATACCCAACTTGTTTTCAGTTAACAAACCTTTCCAGTTTTCTGATTTAGCTTCAGTCAACACAGTTTTCGCTTCAGTTTCAGAAAGTTTACCTTCCTTAACCGCTTGTGCCACGATTTGACCCGCTTCAGATTGAGCAACCTCCCAAGTATCCGCAGATACATTGTAACCTTTCATGATAGCTTCGAACGCAGATACTTTTTTACCTTCGTAGTCAACCACCGCTTTTGAGTTACTTGGGTTAGGGTGAACCAAGTTGATGATGTCCATTACTGAACTCTTATATTTCAATAGAGAGTATGTATCCATCACTTCCAATGAACTACGGAAACCTCTTTTCATTGCGTTTGTAATACTTGAGTCGTTTAACGTAGTAAAACACGCAGTAATCTCACTCATATCGTCAGGACGGAAAATCAAACCTCCTTTTTTCTCTTTTTTATTCCAAGGACCGTAGAATCTCTTAGCGAAATCTTTACCACTTAAATATGGTGCCAAATAAACTGACGCCAAGTGGTTAATACTTCTCATACCTTCACCAAGACAACGAGAGTATACAATACACTGTGCCGCGAAGTATGGGTCTTCCTTACCGCAAACATCAATCAATGATTTAAGTTCTTTCATTGTTTCGTTTTCAGAACGGTAATATTGGTTCTCTAACTTAGAAGTATTAAGTAAAGAAATTAATCTCAACCAATTATCAATTGAATACGATTCAAACCCTTGTAGGTTTTTAGTGTTAGGCTTCTTGATAGATTTTGCACTTACCAAGTTTTCTTTTGGGGACATATTTCCCACTTTGTCTTTCAAATTTGTGTTTCTAAATTTACTCATGTCAATACGTTTTTTTTACGATTATGATATAACTATAGGTGTTTTTTTAAAGAAGTCAAATCCGAATTTAAATTTTTGTAATAGAAAATTCGTGACCCGTATATTTTGATAGTTCTTCACTCATTGAACCTCCAAAGTAAATTTCCTTACTTTCGTAATCTTTAAATCTTACGTCCATAAAAATTGCTGGGGTATCAGGTATCCAATTATTATTCTCATCCAATTGGTTCTTTTCGAGAACTTCAAAATGGATAATATCTATTTTTTTATCAGGATATAGTGTATTTAAAATTTTTTCGACGATTTCTCGTTTCATAAAATGAATTATAAAACTTTTTTTTGTGAAAGTAACGTGTGAGTATATTTTTTCACTATATTTGTATATATAACTCTAAAACAAATGAAAAGATTCTTCCTTCTAATTGGTTTACTTACCGTTGTTAGTTGTCAAACAACTAAAGTTAGTCTACCAACATATGTTAGTCAACCTAAACCTGTTCAGGATACCACATATATTTCAGAACAAAAAGCACTTGCAATTTGGTTAATGAGTCAACCTCAACAAGTTAGAGACGACTTTAAAAGAGATTTTACATTCTCAGGTAAACAAATTAAAGAATTTGTTGATACTCTTAAGAAACCTTAAGATAAGATATTATTTTCTGTAAAAAAAGATTCCCAAGTAGAACTTATTGGTTTTTTTGGGGTGCAATAAAATCTTCCTCCCACATTATAGGTCATGACATAGGTATCATCATCTGTAATGTTTAACACCCTTTTCAAGTCTTCATCTTTAACCATTTCAATATTTAGGGTATAAGACCCTTTACCTTGGTCAGAAGAAAATACCTCATCACTAGGTAAATCAGAAGGTCTTTGAACTATCAATTTATCAGGGATAGGGTCTGCATTTGAAATATAGTTAACATATTCTACAGGAGAAATCATTTTACCATTATTAGTTAATGGGTTGATACATCTTAGTGTAATCGTATCTCCTTTTGAGGGTTCTACGTTTTCGTTTATAACTCTCCTAACAATTCTCATTAAATCAGATTCTGTTAGTCTAACAATTTTCTTCATTTTAAAAAACTTTTATTAATAAATATTAGGATTATCCAAATTGATTGTATATATTTGTAATCAATAACTATTGTAATTAATTAATAAAAAAAAGAGAAATGGGAAAAACCGCATCAAAAGGACGTTACATTTGTAAAGTGGGTCATCTTGACATTTACGCAAAAGACTCTCTTAAATCGACTAAGAATGGAAAACAAGAGGTATCTTCAACAGACTACAATATTTACCATTCTAAAAAATTGGTTGAGAAGGGTTTGAAAACTAAAGACTTGGCAATTAGTAAAGCCAAAGATGTTTTGGGAGATAAATACCGAGAGGTATACGGTCTATAAAAAGAAAAACCCCTAAAATTTAGGGGTTTTTTATTTTTCTTTAGGGTCAACACAAAATATTTTACCTTTTGAGTCATAATATATAATGTGGTCTTCAGTTTCTCCAGTAGATGACATTGGAATTGCTCCTTTTGGGAAACCTGAACAAATTCTAGACCTTTTAATATCGTCTTTACTAACTTTTTTTGTTGTAGTAGTAGTTGTAACAGGTTGTGGTGAGGTAGGGGTTGTGGTTCCTGTGGTAGGAGTCGGTGCCCCTTGTTCATTTAAGTATCTTCTTTCAGCTAACAAGTTAACTTGTCTAATATGTTTTGATTTTCTATTCATTACTTTAATAAATATATCAATCTATTTCTTTTTTTTGTAAACATACGTGACAGTGTCACCAATATGATACACTTGATTATTTCTTGTAACTATTTTTTCTCCACAATCAGTATAGTAAGTGTAAATTGGGTATGGTTCTATTGTAGAAACATAAGGTTTGACATCTAAACTATCTATCACGCATTTTACGACAATGTCTCCAGGTTCAATCGTGTAACCCCCTTGGCAGGATATTAAAAAAAATGGTAATCCTAATAATATTTTTTTCATTTCTTATTTGTTTTTACATTTAAAATTAATCATAAAGATTACATAAGTCAAAGTTTTTATATTTATAAAATATGAAAGAAACCATAAAAAAAATTATAAATGAGGTGTTGGGAGTTCCGAGTGGTGTTTTAGAATCCTCAGAAAAGTTATATAAATCAATTGCCAAAAAAATTCCTACCATCGATGACCTTTCTGATAGAGAATGGGAATTTAATTTTAGAACAAGTTTACAAATCATAGATTTTAACATAAAATATATTAAATTAAAAGTTGAATTTATTGAAACTGACGAAGTAGATGAGGTTAAAATTATATCTATGTCGTTTTCAAATCAAAGTACCTTTAGTGATACAGAATTTGTGTTAGTAAACATTATAGACCCTACTACAATTTCTTTGTCAGTAACATTTGCAGGCCCTGAAAATACTACTGAAGACGATGTGATTAACTGTTTTAAAGAAAATAAAGAGGAATTTATAAGTTCTTTGTCCCATGAATTAACTCATGCAATTAACTTCTTTAAAACAAGTAAAACAAGTGTTAAGAGTATGGCGTCATACGCTGGATATCAAAAAACCAGTTTTCCTTTTAATCCAATCCAAGATTTTCTACATTATCTATATTTTATCCATTCAATTGAAAACCTTGTAAGGCCTTCGGAAGTTGCGTCTTTAATGAGGTTAGGTAAAATTGATAGGGAAAAGTTTTATGATTTTTTACTTAATAACAAAACCTACAATATGTTACAGAGAATAAATCAATTCTCGTATCAACAAATGAGGGAAGAATTAAAAAAAGAACATAAGGACGTAAAAAAGTTTTTAAAAATGATTAACGTTGACGTGACTCCTCTTAAAACTCCTGACGAGATAGTTACAGAATTATTAAGAATTGTTTATATTAATTTAGTTAATAACAGTTTGTCTACAGTTAAAGATATGATGACTAACAATTTTTTAGAGGCTTTTTTAGGTTTTCAAGGGGAAAAAGATAAATTTTTTAATAAGATGATTAATTTTTTCACAAGATTTGACAAGAACCCTGAAAATTTCTATCTTTACGAAGAAAAAAATTTCAAATACGTTTCAGAAAAAATGATGAAAAAATTAGTTAAACTATACGATTTGGCAAATGTTAACCCATCATCAATTAAAAATTGGGAACTCCATCATAAAATTAATAAAACGGGGGAGCAATTTGAGACTGAAATAAGATTTAAACCCAAGAAAATAAAAAAGTAGGATTACGACTTCCTACTTTTTTTTATTTTCAATCTCATTAAGACTATTGCGTTTTCAATTTTTTTATATTCATCAGAATCCGATGAAATGTTATTTTTCAGTATAAATTCATTAGCTTTTTGCACATTAAATTTGAGTTCATTCATATCTGTAGAATAAACAATGTCTCTCAAAATTTTACTAAACTCAAAGTGTGCGTTCATAGTAATAAATATACATTTGACTTATTAAACAAAGTTACTATTTTTATTCGTATGAAAAAATATCTAACATTAAAAAACCTTGGATGGGTATTAACCGCGATTGTGGTTTTCCTATTGGGTATGGGAGGAGTTTCTAAACTACTTGCAACACAAGAAATGGTTCAGAACTTCGAATTCATGAAATTAACTCCGTACATGGCATTAGTTGGCGTAATGGAATTAATTGGTCTTGGTCTTTTGTTAGTACCTCGTACTTCTCTTTATGGAGCCGTTTTAATCGGTTCTATTATGAGTGGAGCAGTTTCTCTACATTTATCTTTAATGGGAGGAGATGGTTTGTTTATGCCAATCCTAATTGGCGTACTCGCTTGGTCAGGACACTGTCTACGAACACATAGTGTTTGTGGAATGAAGTAAATGAAAACCCCTCAACCGAGGGGTTTTTTATTTTCATTATATTTATTGTTATGGAATTCAGAATCCCACTATTGGCAAAAAAACTTTATAAAACTCATAAAGGTATGACGCCAGGACAATTTTTTGGTGTTTTAAGAACAAGCCCTCATTATAAAGCTCTTTTTGACACATTAGACCCCAAAGATATTGTAATATTATGTTTTTTAGTGGGTAATATGACAGAAGGTTCTGATATGAAGTCTTTATACGACGAAATAATTCAAAATTTATTTGTATTTTCCTTAGTTTATGTTACAGATGAAGAATCTCTTGAAACATGCCATTATTGCGGGGGTGATGGGGAGGTTACATGTGGATATTGTGAAGGTGATGGTGAAGTTGATTGTGAGGACTGTGGCGGAGATGGAGAAGACGATGAAGGGGAAGATTGTGACTATTGTAATGGTGGTGGAAAAGTTAGTTGTGATAACTGTAGAAGAGGTTATGAACAGTGTGATTATTGCGAAGGTTCAGGAGAGACAGTAAGAGACGGGTATAAAGATGTTACACAAGAATATTTTGTATCATTTAGTAGAGCGTTATATAATTACTTTGAAACTAAAATTGATGAATTAGAAGAAGTTCCCAATAAAAACTATGACAGTATAATTAAAAATAAAAAAACTTTCATGACATTCGAGGAAAGTGGAGCTTCTTATGAATTTGGAGACTTTATGTCAGGAGACTATGTTTTTGTCGGTATGGATAAGGAAGATGTTAGTTTCTATAAACGAAACCAATTTTTAAATCCACAAAGAATTGGTAGTTTTATTTCTTAAACTGCGGTAACGTCAAAAAAATCGCTAACACTTAAATCAACTTCAGATTTTTTGACTGTACCATCCCACGATTCATAATTATAATAAATTAAAAAATCTTCAGGTAACGATTTATATACACTTGAAATAAGATTAGTTATTTTTTTTGTGTCGTTATAATTTTTTTCAAAAAACTCGTCTCTTTCGGGAGAATCAAACCTAAGTATAGGGTTGGATGATAAAAAAGTTTTTATCAAACTACTAATTAGAGGTATTTTTCTTTCCGCATAAGCAGGATGAAGAGTTTCATTATAGAATTTTGCAACCTCATCAAAATCAACAATAAGATTTATATATAAATGAGCAGTATAATCTTTAAAATTTTTTGTAAACTCCCACCCTTTAATAAAAGGATATTTTTTTGCAACAGATTTAACTACTAAATCAATACCCCTTTTTTGTTTATCTGTAAATTCATTGTTTCTTGTGTGAGTCATATTAATAAATACAAATTATTTTTTATTTTTCTCTTCCACCCAAGAAAAATAAAACCCTATCGCCACCAAAATATTCATCCAAAAAGATACAATAATTTCGATAATGTCTTCGTAAATGTTTAATGATAAATGAACATGACCAACAACCCAAAAGGGGATTGATAGATTTTGGGAGACCCAAACAATAAAGAATTTCAAAAATTTAATCAACTTAATAGTCGATTGATATCGTTCATTATCTTTACTTGTTGTTTTTCTAAGTCTTGGATTTTTTGGATGTCCAATTTTGTTAAATCAACATTTTGTCCTTTGATTTCGGCAATTAAGTTATGTAATCTTCTATGTTCGTTTAATAACTGACCATAGACATTTGCCTTTTGAGTATCATTCATAATAATAAATTTTGTTTTTTAAAAATCCGCACCTTCACCAGGTTGTTCACCTGTTTGTGCGGTTTGTTGTGTTCCTGTTTGTGCGGTTTGTTGTGTTCCTGATTTGTTTCCGTAAACTGTTACTGCAGGTAATGTACATTTCTGAATTGTTTGGTCAAATACTTGACCTGGAGGACAAGATTGAGAGGTAGTATTTCCTGTTGTACTTCCTGTAGTAGATGTTTGTGTTGTCCCTGTACTTGACTGTTGAGTTCCTGAAGTTCCCAATTTGGATTTCAAAGCCTCTAAGGTTTTAGGTCCGAATTTACCGTCAGCGGTTACCCCTAATAATGTTTGAGCTTCTTTAACATAATCTGCTAATGATGAATAAGTTTTTTGTTGAGTCGCCTGTGTCTCAGGTTGTTGTTGAGTCGCCTGTGTTGCAGGTTGTTGTTGAGTTCCTGTAGTTGGTTGAGTTCCTGTAGTTGGTTGAGTTGCAGAAGCGGTTTGATATTCCTGTTGAGTTATCGCGGTTGCTCCTTGTGGTAAAGCGTACGGTCCTTGTAATACACCAACTTTACCATCAGCTCCTTTATAGTATGTTGTTTGTTCAGAAATTACTCTACCTCTTTTATAGTCAAAAAGGTATTTCATTGAACCTAATTCTTCGTTTAATATATTCTTTTTCATATTTTTATTTTACACCCCAATCTTTTTTACAAAAATCAATTAAATTAGCTCCAATAGTTATTTTTGCCCCTGATTTATTAAATGTGTACGCTTTACCGTTAAGGACACTGTTAGCCAAACCTCTAAGTTGGGATTTGGTCATGTCAATATCACCTATTTTACTTTGAGTTGGTTTTATAACAATTCCATCACTAGTCGGATAAATATCTTGAATACCTTGAGCAAATGTTCCCCATGGAAAACCTGCTTCTACTTTAACACACATAGTTTTACCTCGACTGTCTCTTAACCATCCGTCCCCTTTAGCAGTTATACTATATTTTGGGTCACTAACAGTAACAGTACCTTCGGCTATATTTTTAACACTCTCAGTTAAAAATTTTAATTGCTCTTCAGTTATTAAATAATTCATACTAATAAATATACTGAAGAATGAAAAATCTTGGATGACTTGTATTAAAAATGCGTTGTCATTGTTGTAACGCAACCTGAAAACGCCATAATACCAGGTTCAAATTCCTCTATATATGGTCTTTTTTCTTCTATTATTTTGTAATCGTCCGATTCCCAATTTTTTCTTTTAGTTTGTATTTTAATTTTTTTAGATAGATGAGGTATAAAATTATCAAATGGGTCATACCAAACGTCAGGGTCTATAACGACAAAATCGTTTTCAGTATTAAATTTTAGAATTGGGGTAAATCTTTCAGGATTATATAAGACAACCGATTCTTCGTTAACTATAAGATAGTACAAGTTCCGCTTATCAACATACATAATTGTACATGTAAGGGGTGAAAAATTTACATTAAAAATTTTTTGTATGAGTTCTATTTCTTTTCCCATACCCAAAAATAAGTAAATTATTCAATCAAAACAAATCTATTTTTTAGGTTTAAAGTTCCAAGGAAGACCTTGTTTTTTTCTTTCAGCAACTTCTTTTTCTGTAACCATACCTATTCTAATTGCTAACTTAATTAAACCGTCTTTCACAATTTTTTTTGGTTGTATTTTTTCCATAATTAAAATATATTAAAATTCAGCGTAAAATAAAGTTCCAACATCTTCAGTGTCTTCAGTATGTTCATTGAACTCTAATTCAACTTCTTTAGTTCTTGAGTGGAAAACAAAAACTCCGTGAGAACCTTCGTTTATTTCCCAACCTCCATAAAAATTTTCTAACCATCGGTAAAGAAAATTCATTATATCATTATCATTTATATCTTCTGATTGACCGTTTTCATATTCAATTCTTTCGTATATTTCACCACTATCACCTCCACCATCAAAATAAATTTTACCTATGTTAAATTCTCCTTTAGACATAATCTCAAAAACTTTATCAATAACCTCTTTTTCCTCAGAGTCAATCTCATCGTATTCTAAAACTTGACCCATTGCGTTATC